>JGI24709J26583_10004178_pt1 | contig 11043 bp, 9 predicted proteins | sample BioPla2DNA1_FD_26583 | JGI IMG/M metagenome (IMG submission 26583) | reverse complement strand
CAACAGAGTTCTTACGCAATGTGGCCCTAGTGGGCCATGGAGGTACAGGAAAGACCTCGCTAGCAGAAGCCATGCTGTTTGTCGCCAAAGCCATAAATCGCTTGGGCAGAGTAGATGACGGGACAACAGTATTGGACTTTGACCCCGAGGAGACACGCCGGCAGATTTCCATCAATACCGCTCAGGCGCCTGCTGAGTGGAAAAACCATAAAATCAACATCTTGGATACTCCTGGGTATTTCGACTTCGTAGGCGATGTGATCGCAGCTCTCACAGTNGCCGACTCTGGTTTACTTGTGGTTTGCGCATCCTCTGGCGTGGAGGTAGGCACAGAAAAGGGCTGGGCCTATCTGGAAGATGCAGGCCTGCCCCGCACCGTGTTTGTGAACAAGATGGACAGGGAAAACGCCAACTTCAGCAGGGTTGTTGAACAGCTCCGCAGCTTCTTCGGCCCTAAGTTGGTCCCGGTGCAGCTGCCCATTGGCGAAGCTGATACCTTTTCCGGCATCGTGGATCTTGTGACCATGAAGGCGTATTTCAAAGACGGCGATTCGTTCAAGGAAGGGCCGATCCCAGCGGATATGCAGGATCAGGTCGAGGCTGCCAGGGAAGAGATGATTGAGGCTGCCTCCGTTGCTGACGAAGACTTGATGATGAAGTATCTAGAAGGGGAAGCCCTCACTGACGAAGAGATTGAGAATGCCGTCCGCCTGGGGACACAAACTGGCGAGATGGTTCCCATTCTCTGCGGCAGTGCCCAGTCTACCCTAGGGATTGCCCTGCTCAACGATCACATCGTGCAGTGCATGCCCTCGCCGGCCAACCGCACCATCACCGGCACTAATGCCCAGGGCGAAGAGGTTACTGTGAGCGCCGCCGGCGATGAACTGGCAGCCTTGGTGTACAAAACCATGGCCGACCCCTATGTGGGCAAACTGACCCTGTTTAGGGTGTTCTCCGGCACCATCCGTTCGGACAGCACCTGCTTTAACGTGCGTACCGGCCGTGATGAGCGGATTGGGCAGTTGTTCCTAATCAAGGGTAAAGAACAGCTCCCGGTGAGCAAAATTGGTCCGGGCGATCTCGGGGCCGTGGCCAAGCTGCAGGATACCACCACCAATGACACCTTGACCAGCAAGGACGCCAAGCTGAGCCTCAAGCCCATCGATTTCCCGAAACCCAACATGACCCTGGCTATCCAGCCCAAGGCCAAGGGCGATGAGGATAAGATCGCTTCCTCCTTGGGGCGCCTGTCGGAAGAGGATCCCACGATCAGAGTGGAACGCAGGGCAGATACGGGTCAGAACTTGATCCACGGTATGGGCGATGTGCATATTGAGATTCTCACTAGCAGATTGCAGAAGAAGTTCGGCGTTGAGGTGGAGTTAAGCACTCCAGTGGTGCCTTACCGCGAGACCATCCGCGGAAGGGCCAAGGCCGAAGGCAAACACAAAAAGCAGACCGGCGGCCGCGGTCAATTCGGCCATGTTTTCCTGGAGATATCCCCGGCGGATCCCGATGCCGAAGACCGCTTAACGTTTGTGGATGATATCTTTGGAGGCGCCGTGCCCCGCAACTATATCCCCGCAGTTGAAAAGGGCCTGCGGGAGATCCTCGATGACGGTCCTTTGGCGGGCTATCCTGTGGAGGGAGTTCGGGTGTCCCTCTATGACGGCTCTTACCACCCAGTGGACTCCTCTGAGATGGCCTTCAATTGCTGCGAGCTTAGCTTTCAGGAAGGGCTTCATGGACGCCAATCCCGTTCTTTTGGAACCAATTATGAACGTGGAGATCACTGTTCCCGAGGCATTCATGGGCGATGTGATGGGTGATATGAACAAAAGACGCGGCCGGATTCTCGGTATGGAGCCCCGCGGCGGCCTGCAGGTCATCCGCGCTCAGGTTCCCATGGCTGAGATGTTCAAGTACGCCATCGATCTCAGGTCCATGACCCAGGGCCGCGGCTCGTTTACTTCCGAGTTCAGCCACTACGAAGAGGTTCCGGCCCAGATTGCTGAGCAAGTGATTGCGGAAAGCAAGAAGAAAGACGAGTAGTCCACGTCAAACGGTTACCTTTAGGTGCAGCCCCTCAGGGGCTGCATATTTTTCTATGGGCGGCATAGGTTTTACGGGGTGATCTCGATCATGAAAAAGAACCTGGATGCCGCCGGTCTCTGGCTGCAGCCCCTGGCTGTGCTCCAAGGGACGGCCGTTGCCTGCGTACTGCTTCTGTTCACATCTTTGGGCCTGGCAGTAGTCGTCTATTTCTCACATTGGCAGGCTGCTCCCCGTCTCCTCAGTTCCCTGGCTCATCTGGCAGTTTTCCTTGGCGCGGTGTGGGCTGGCAAGAAAGTGCACGAGGAAGGCCTGGGTTCATGGGGTGCTCGTTGGGGTCGTGGCCTTTGTACTGCTTGGATTGTTCGGCTCTGTGGAGCAGTCTGTTCTGACCTGGCTCTGGTGGAAAGGCATGCTGCGCATGGCTTTACTTGCCATGGTCGGGGGTATGGTAGGCGGGCTGTTCAAGAGCGGTTGAGCAGGTCAGTGGGAAAGTTTTCTGCGACGCAGGACTAGGTGCATCATTAGCGAAAGAAGTACTAGCAAGGATACTTATCATTGGAGGAGCAGTCTTGCCTGTTATGAAGTGGAAGTTCATGCAGCTGGTTACCATCCTTTGTTTCGTTGTGCTAATGGGCTCCGGCGCGCAGGGGCAAAGCCGCATGGCTGACGCCCTGGGAGCGGCCCTGGACTGGGATGATTTGGTGAAGCCTTCTACGGTCTGGGCCTCAATCACCGACGACACTGCCGCCTATGATGCTTACGGCTCCGGGCGGCGGCAGATCGGATCATTTAGTGCTGGAGAAAGGGTAGAAATCGTCCGCGATTACAACTACCAGTGGTACTTCGTCAGAAGCGATGGGGGCAAAGAGGGCTGGGTACCCGTGGACAAGCTGGCCATTCCTGACGATCCAGAGACTAATATGCAGGAGCTGCCGCCGGAGCTGGCGGAGGATTACGTGAACATGCGGGGGCTGATCTCCAAGACCGACCAGCTGGTGTGGGTGGATATCGATCGACAGCTCACCCATGTTTTCGTCGGGCAGGAGGGCAGTTGGAGTCTGGTGCGGACCATGCTCTGTTCCACGGGAAAGAACAGCTCGCCTACCCTGCGCGGAGTGTATGAGATCGCCGAACGCGGAGAATGGTTCTTCACCGAACGCTTTGGCCAAGGCGCCGAGAACTGGGTTCAGTATTCCGGAGCATATTTGTTCCATTCCCTGCCCATGGACAGGCAGCGCACCATCGTGGATTACACGCTGGGAAAGAGAAGTTCTGCCGGCTGTATCAGGCTTTCTATGGAGGATTCCCGCTGGTTTTACTCATTCATCAAGCGAGGATCGACAGTGTTTGTTTACTAGTGTGCACCAGCCCCATCAGCCATGATGGGGTGGTTTTCTGAAAGGAAAATGCAGTCAGATGTCAAGACTAAAACTAGGATCGCACGACGCAAATAGGTCATTGGTCCACACCATGCTCATGTTCGCCCTGCCCATTATGGCTGTAAACTTGTTACAGCTGCTTTTTAACGCGGCAGACATGATCGTGGTGGGGCGGTTTGAGGGCAGCAGAGCCCTGGCCGCGGTGGGAGCTACGGGTTCGCTTTTGAACCTCATTGTGAACCTGTTTATGGGCCTTTCTGTGGGTACTAGCGTAATCGTGGCCCAAGACTACGGAGCCCGTCGGGCAGAAGCCATCCGGCAGTCAGTACACACGTCCATTGCTGTGAGTTTGATCGGCGGCGCCTTGGCCACTGTCATTGGTCTTGTTTTTTGTGCACCGCTGTTGAGATGGATGGGCACCCCGGAAGAGATCCTTGGTTTGAGCACCCTGTACATGCGCATCCTGTTTGTAGGTATGCCAGCCAGCATGGTGTTCAACTTCGGTGCAGCCATACTGCGCGCTACGGGCGACAGCAAAAGGCCCATGTACTTCTTGACTTTGAGCGGCGCAGTGAACGTGGTGCTCAACCTCTTTTTTGTCGCCGTGCTGCGGCAGGGTGTGGCGGGTGTTGCTTTAGCCACGGTCCTTTCCCAGTATCTGGCGGTGATCCTGATTATGGCTTCGTTGATGAAGCAGGAGGGAGTGCTGCGTTTCAGCTGGCAGCGGCTGGCCATAAATGGGGTAAAACTGAGGCAAATTCTGCGCATTGGGGTACCAGCTGGGCTGCAGGGCGTGCTCTTCTCCATTTCCAACGTGCTGGTCCAGTCGGCAGTGAACTCCTTCGGCACCACCATGGTGGCTGCCAATGCGGCATCGGGCAACGTGGAAAGCCTGGTATCTACACCGATGAATGCCTATTACCAGGCGGCCGTTACCTTTACCGGACAGAGCATGGGCGCGGAAGATTACGACCGCATTGATCATATCGCCAGGATTTCTGCGGCTTTGGTGTTCGTCACATGGCTAGTCTTGGGGGGAATAACCCTGTTTTTCGGGCGCTCCCTGTTGGCGTTCTATACGGCCGATGCAGCCGTGATCGAACTAGGGATGCGGCGGATGAAAGTGATGATGGCAGCCTACTTTACCTGCGGGATCATGAATGTCTTTCCTGGGCTTACCCGCGCCATGGGTTACTCTGTCTTGCCCATGCTTTCTACGCTGGTAGGAGCCTGCCTCATGCGCATTGTCTGGCTGGCCACTGTCTTCAGATGGTATCCCACAGAGTTGGTACTCTTTTCGGTGTATCCGGTCACCTGGGCCTTGGCGGGACTCGGACAGGTGGCAAGCTTCTTCTACGCTCGCAGCCAGGTGCGCAGGCGCGCCTTTCTCGTTGAGGCGCACACAGAAATTGGCTAATCTGAACTGATGGGGTGATGCCCGTGAAGATGTGTCCAGAGCACTACCTGGGCCGCTGGTTTTCCATTTTCCATCGTATGACCATGAGCCAGCTAGCCCACGGACTGAAGGAATGCGGGATCGGCAGTGGGCAGGCTATGTTTTTGTTGGAGCTGTTTTACTGTGACGGGATTCGCCAAGAGGAGCTGTCCAGGCTCTTGAACATAGATCGGGCTAATACTACCCGTGCCATCAACAAATTGGTGCAGGAAGGCTATGTGAGGCGCCAGCCTGACCCGGAGGATGGCAGAGCCCACCGCGTCTATCTGACAGAAAAGGCCCTGGAGCTCAAGCCTGACCTCTTCAATCTCTTGGGCAGCTGGGATGAAGAGCTGCTGGGGGCATTGACTCCGGATGAACAGGATCTCTTCTTGACGCTGCTCAGGAAAATGGGGCAGGCAGTCGCGGACAGCGGGCGCTGCGCTCACTGCCAGTTCCTCGAGGATTGCGTTTATTGCCCGTGAATGGTTTCGCCTTGACAGCAGATCAATTCTCTGCTTAAATGGAGGATAATAGCAAAGACGATGAAGAGAAGGAACCATGGCAGCGGCCTTTGCAGCGAGCTGGGGACGGTGCAAGCCCGGCAAGAGCACGCTATGGAAGGACATCTCGGAGTTGCCATCTGACTGAAAAGGATGTGCCGGCTTCCACCGTTACCTGGACCTGAGAGACTCTAGCTTAGCATCGGAATTGGGTGGCATTCATGATCTCGTCCCAAGGCGGACGGGTTTTTTGCTAAGCGAAGTAATTTAGGGTGGCACCGCGTTTTAAGCGCCCCTAACCCATGGTGGTTAGGGGCTGATTCTTTTTTAAGGGGAGATGAGCATGGAGCGCACATTGGTAGAAGACCTTAAGGGACGTTTGAACTCAGAAGTACTGGTTAAGGGTTGGGTGGAACGGATTAGGGAACTGAGCAGCGTTACCTTCCTGATTATCAGGGATCGCACAGGCCGAGTGCAGGTCGCCGCCGACCCGCGACTCTGCGCTGACCTGAAGATTTCCACGGAGAGCGTGGTGGAAATCTATGGCCGAGTTAACCCGGAACCGAGATCGAAGACAGGCTACGAAGTGGTGGCCGAACAGATCAACGTGCTGTCATTGGCGGGAAGTCTGCCCATCAACGTTAACGGGCCAGACCTAAATGTGCCTTTGGAGTTGGTCTTGGATAACCGGGTGCTGAGTTTGAGGCATGCCCGGATCAACCCCATCTTTAGGATCCAGGCAGCCTTAGTCCATGCCTTCCAGGTCTTCCTAAATGGGGAAGGCTTTGTGCAGGTGTTTTCTCCTAAAATAGTGGCCAGCGGCACAGAAGGTGGAACAGAGCTCTTCGCTCTGCAGTACTTCGAGGAAAAGGCGTATCTGTGCCAAAGCCCGCAATTCTACAAGCAAATGCTGGTGGGTGCCGGTTATGAGCGGGTATATGAAGTGGGCCATGTCTACCGCGCCGAAAAACACGCCACCTCACGGCACCTCAATGAGTACGTGAGCTTGGACTTGGAGATGGGGTTTATCCAGAGCGAACACGATGTCATGGACCTGGAAAACAGGCTGCTTGCGTTCATGTTTTCCTACGTGAATGAGAACTGCCAAAAAGAGCTGGTAACTTTAGGGGTGAAGGTACCGACAGTTCCTGAGATTCCCAAGATTCCGTTCGCGGATGCCCTGCAGCTTTTGGAGAAGGAATGCGCTAAGCGCATCGAAGACCAGGACCTGGATCCAGAGGGGGAAAGGCTGCTCAGCAAGTATGTTCGGGAAACCACCGGTAGTGAGTTTGTCTTTGTCACCGATTACCCCTGGGAAAAGCGGCCTATGTACACCATGCCCAAAGGCTCTGGCCTCACCTGCAGCTTTGACCTGCTCTTCAGGGGCCTGGAGATCACCACTGGAGGCCAGCGCATCCACACCCATGATCTTTTGACGGCGAACATCCGCAGGAAGGGCCTGGATCCGCAAGCCTTCGCATCCTACGTTCAGAACTTCTCCCTGGGGATGCCGCCCCATGGAGGTTTGGCCATAGGTCTAGAACGCCTCACCGCCCAGCTCCTAGGCCTGTCCAACGTGCGGGAGGCGAGCCTCTTCCCGCGGGATCGCCATCGTCTGACGCCGTGACTGTGCGGCTTAACCCGCATCTTAGCAGGAAAGACGGAGAAGCCATGGAATAAAGTGACAGCAGTAGGCTCACGCAATGGGAGTTCGCGCATCATTGTGCGGGCAAGGTTTGGTGGAACACGGGGGGATCACCGTTGAAGGAGGCGCGTCGGGAGGCGATAGCATCGAGTCTGACCATCTCGGCAGCTTTGGCTGTGTGCGGGGTCAGTTTCCTTTTGGATGTGAGGCTCTCCATAGACCCTGTAGTGGCCAAGGCTTTGGGTGCTGCTTTGGTGGCCATGGGGATGGGAATGGTGGTGTGGTCCGCGCTGCATCTCAAGGGGTCTTTTTTTGGTGCAGTTCAGCCCCTGGGAGAACTGGTTCGAAGCGGGCCCTATCGCTTTGTGCGCCATCCAGTTTACCTGGGATTCACGGTGGCCATGGCCGGCATCCCCGTCGCCACCCGGAGCTTTTTGGGGCTCTTGGTAAGCGCTGTGTTCTTTCTTCCTGCCATGGTGTACAGGGCACGATTGGAAGATGCGGCCTTGGCAAAAAGGTTCGGCAGCGAGTGGTTCGGCTATGCTGCGCGCACGGGGTTCCTGTTGCCGCGATGGCCCTGGAGGCGATAGCATCGAGCTTTTGCGAAAAGCAGGGGGGCAGTGTTCATTTAGAAAGGATTTTCATGGAAGCAGACGAAGTGTACAGAACATAACTGATGCAGGGAAGTGGCGCTGTGAGGCTGACTTGGCATGAGCAGATAGATAGTTTCGCTGAGGAGACTTTGGTGCACCTGAGAAGGGATGAGGCGCTCAGCAACCTCATGCTGGGCATCGTCTTAAGTCTGGAGGCCGGTTCCAGCCACTATGATGACGTAACCCTGGTAACGGTACACGATGACCGCGGTCGGCTCCTGGCAGGGCTGAGGACCGCGCCAGCCAACTTGATTTTGTATGCCGCTGCCCGTATCCCGCTGGACGAATCGCTGCAGTGCCTTGCCTATGGTTTCTTGAGGGAAGGGGTTTCGCTGCCGGGAGCGATCGGGCCTAAGGAGGTAGCAGAGAGGTTTGCTGCCATCTGGTCCAGCCTAACCGATTGCAGGGTGGAGCTGGAAATGCCCCTGCGCGTCTATGAGCTGAGGACGGTCAACAGCGAGGTGATCGGCGAGGGCAGGCTTAGATTGGCCCAGGAAGCAGATTTGGAGTGGATCGTCTCAGGTACTGTTGGCTTTCTAGTCGATGGGGGTTTGGACAACGCTCCGGATCTGGAAGGAGTACGCCGTGCGGCCCGAAGACAAGTGGAGCGGCAGGACCTCTACCTTTGGGAGCATGAAGGGGAAATAGTCTCCATGGCGGCTACAACCAGGGCTACGGGACGTGGAATCGCCCTCAACCAGGTTTACACACCAAAAGAGCTGAGGGGACGCGGCTATGCCACGAGCTGCGTAGCAAGCTTGGGCCAGCATTTGTTGGATTCGGGGTACGAGTTTTGCACTCTGTTTGCCGATTTAAAGAATCCTACTTCCAATGGCGTGTATCTGCGCGTTGGCTTTGAGCCCATCGGGGATTTTGCTGCCTATCGCTTCTTGGGAGGTACAGCATGATCGTCAGCGCCAGCCGCCGAACAGACATCCCGGCATTTTACGCCACGTGGCTCCTGAACCGCCTGCGTGATGGATTTGCCTATGTACGCAATCCTTTCCGTTACCGGCAGATCAGTAAGGTCACCCTTGATCCCGAAGTGGTTGACTGTATAGTCTTCTGGACCAAGAATCCTACTCCACTGCTGCCCTATCTCACGGCCATAGAGGAGATGGGGTACCGGTTTTACTTCCAGTTCACCTTGACCCCTTACGATCAAGCAATCGAGAGGAACGTTCCAGACAAAGCGCTTTTGATACGTACTTTTCAAGAGCTCGCGGAGAGGATTGGCCCTAGGCGTGTGGTTTGGCGTTACGATCCCATCATCTTAAGCNCGGAGCTGTCCATGGAAAAACATGTGGAGCTCTTTGCTCAGCTGGCCGCGGAGCTTAAGGGCAGCTGTGAACGCTGTGTGATCAGTTTTCTAGATTTCTACGCCAAGACCAGGCGCAACACCAAGGGTCTGCAGCTGCTGCCCATTNGCGAAGAGGATATGCAAGCCTTGGGGAGGGCGCTTGCTGCGGTGGCACAAGCTCAACAGATCCAGGTCTTCACTTGCTCCGAGGAGGTGGATCTCAACCAGTGGGGCGTTGCCCATGGGAAGTGCATTGACGATGGGCTCATAGAAGGCATCGTGGGCCGGCCAATTCCTGCCAAGAAAGACAAAGGGCAGCGGGTAGGCTGCGGGTGCGTGGAGAGTGTAGACCTAGGGGCCTACAACACCTGTTTGCATCAATGCCTGTACTGCTATGCCAACGCGGATCACCTGGCTGCGGCTGCCAACTGGGCTGAGCACGATCCCGCCTCTCCTTTGCTCCACGGGCAAGTTACTCCTGAGGACCAGATTACTGTCCGCCGCACATAAAGAAAAGAGGCTATGCAGCCTCTTGTTCCAATCTTTTTTTCAGCCCCTTGGTGCGCCAGGCGCCTTTCCTGAACAGGGTGTAGTTGATTATGGCACCCAAGGTCCAAGCAACCAGCAGCGATACGAAGGTGGATTCTGGCCGGCCGGTGGGATACTCGGGGCTTCTGGTCAGATAAGCGAGGGTATAGGCGAGGGGCACGCGGATCACTACAGTTGAGATGATGGAGATCCACATGGGCGTGATGGTATCACCCGCACCGCGCATCACTCCCGACAGGCACTGTGTAACGGCCATGGCGATGTAACCAAAGGCGAGGATCCGCAGCATGCGCATGCTCAGCGCCACTAGTTCTGGCGTGGTTGTAAAGATGCGCATGAGGTATTGACCGAAAAAGAGCAGGACGATGGTGATTGCGGTGGATACCCCCACGGCAATCAGGGTTCCGTCTCTTGTGCCTTGTTCCACTCTGTCCAGCTTTCCGGCGCCCACATTCTGCCCAGCGAAGGTGGTCATGGCACTGCCGAAGGAGAAGTTGGGCATCATGGCAAAGCCGTCGACCCTCATGACGATCACATTGCAGGCAATGACCAGCTCTCCGAAGCTGTTGGTCAGGGACTGNACCATAATCATGGCCATGGAGAAGATGGCCTGGGTCAGGCCAGAGGGCAAGCCCAGTTTCACAACGTTGGTGGCCAGCTCCTTGTCGAGCTTAAGCGTGGAGCGGTCGAGTTCAAAGTGCTCCTTCATCCTAGCCAGCTTGAGTAGACAGAGAACGGCCGAAAGGGCTTGGGCTATAACGGTAGCCAGTGCCACTCCAGGCACACCCATGCCAAAATTGGCCACAAAGATAATGTCCAGAACAACGTTAACAGCGGTGCTCACCAAAAGGAACATGAGTGCAGATGCTGAGTCACCGAGGCCGCGCAGAATGCCTGATAGGATGTTGAAGTAGGAGAAACCGAGACTGCCAAGGAAGAGGATGTTCAGGTACCCAGCACACCAGTCNATGATAGATTCAGGCGTGTTCAGCAGCTCCAAAAGGGGACGCGTCACAAGGGGACCAACCACCATGATGATTAGGGAAGTAATCGCCGTTAGCGTGATGCAGTTGCCAATTGTCCGGGAGAGGTTTTCGCGGTCTTTGGCCCCGAAGTATTGGGAGACCATGATCCCTGCGCCGACGGCGATGCCCACAAACAAGACCAGCAGGAGATTGAGGATGGGTCCCGCACTTCCCACGGCCGCCAAGGCGTTGTCACCGATGTAGCGCCCTACAATGATGGAGTCAGCTGTGTTGTAGAACTGCTGTGCGACGTTGCCAATCAGCANGGGAATGGAGAATTCAACGATGCGTTTCCAAGGAGGACCTTCGGTTAGGTCTTTAGCTGCGAACAGTTCTTTTGCTCTGGCCATAAACAACCTCCTCTAAATGAAAAAACAGAAGCCTAAAGCGGCTCCCCAATAGATGTCGCTAGCTTGATTTTAGTACTCGTTTTCACATCTGTCAATAGCAGTTGGCGTCCGTGCGAAGGTACGGGCAAAGGTCCAAGTGTCTCTGT
>JGI24709J26583_10004176_pt1 | contig 11048 bp, 8 predicted proteins | sample BioPla2DNA1_FD_26583 | JGI IMG/M metagenome (IMG submission 26583) | reverse complement strand
TCGCAACGACAAGCCTTCGCTTACCTCGTCGTTGGCTAAAACCGTGCCTAAAGCCGGACACCAATTCACCATGCTGTCGCCCAGGTAGGCAATGCGGTAGTGCATCAGCAACTCTTGTTGCTTGAGGTCATCAAAGCTTTTCCACTGAGCAGCCGAAAATTCGGGCAATTCTTCACCTCCGTAAGCGGGGATGTCTTTATTGCCGTGCAACTCAAAGAGCTCAATCAATTCTTCAATAGGCCGCGCCCGATTCAACTCCGTATTGTAGTAGCTCTTAAACATTTGAATGAAAGCCCATTGAGTCCACTTATAATACTTAGGCTCACAGGTTCTGACTTCGCGGCTCCAATCGAAACTGAAACCGATTTTATCGAGCTGCTCCCTGTAACGCTCAATGTTGTCGGCTGTAGTAATGGCCGGATGCTGGCCTGTTTGAATGGCGTACTGTTCAGCGGGCAGGCCGTAAGCATCGTAACCCATAGGATGCAACACATTGTATCCCTGCAATCGCTTATATCTTGCCACTATGTCGGAGGCTATATAGCCCAGGGGGTGCCCCACGTGCAAACCAGCTCCCGAAGGATAAGGGAACATATCCAGCACATAGTATTTAGGTTTAGATTGATCTTCGTAGACTTTGTACGTTTGACGCTTAATCCACTCCTCCTGCCACTTCTTTTCAATGGCGCTGAAATTATACTCCATTTTCGCATTCTAAAAAACGCTGCAAAGGTACTAAAGATTTGATGAAAAAAAGATTACTTTTGCAGTCCAATTTCCTGCGATAAGTAGGTTATTTCGGATTTTTGAGCCACAAACAATGGTGTTGCTATGGTACGCAAATTTGATTTTTTGGTAATCGGCTCCGGCCTGGCCGGAATGAGCTTTGCTTTGAAGGTGGCCGACAAAGGGACAGTGGCCATTTGCTGCAAGTCGGCTTTGGAAGAAGCCAACACCTTTTATGCTCAGGGCGGTATCGCCTCCGTCACCAATCCTGCAACCGATAATTTCCAAAAACACATAAAAGACACACTAGTCTGCGGAGACGGACTTTGCGATAAATCGGTAGTGGAAAAGGTGGTAAAGGAGGCTCCTGCCCAGATCGCCGAACTAATCCATTGGGGAGTTGCTTTTGACAAAGACCAGAGCGGACATTACGATCTTCATCGCGAAGGAGGCCATTCCGAAAACCGCATCCTTCACCACCAGGACACTACCGGAGCCGAAATTCAGCGCAGCCTGATCCGCCGCATCCAACAACATCCCAATATCCAGGTTTTCGACCACCATTTTGCCATCGAAATACTGACCCAACACCATTTGGGAGCCACCATAACCAGGCAATCCGAACATATCGAATGTTACGGAGCTTATGTGTTGAACCGGCGTACCAGAGCCATACATACTTTTTTGGCCAAAGTCACCATGATGGCCACCGGAGGCATTGGTAATATTTACCAAACCACCACCAATCCCGTGATTGCTACCGGCGACGGCATTGCCATGGTCTACCGGGCAAAAGGGCAGGTAAAAGATATGGAGTTTGTGCAGTTTCATCCTACCGCCCTTTATCATCCGGGCGAAAGACCCTCTTTTTTAATTACGGAAGCCATGCGGGGTTACGGCGCCGTATTGCGTACACGTGACGGAGAGGAGTTTATGCAAAAATACGATGTCAGAGCTTCACTGGCTCCCCGCGATATCGTTGCCCGCGCCATCGACACCGAGATGAAAATCCGGGGTACCGATTACGTTTATCTGGACGTTACCCATAAAGAGCCGGCTGAAACCAAAAAACATTTTCCAAATATCTACAAGAAGTGCCTGTCTATCGGCGTTGACATTACCAAAGAGTATATTCCGGTGGCTCCCGCTGCCCATTATTTATGCGGCGGCATCGAGGTCGACAAAAACGCCGAATCGAGCATAGACCGCCTGTATGCCTCGGGCGAATGCGCCAGAACAGGACTGCACGGGGCAAACCGGCTGGCTTCCAATTCTCTGATAGAAGCCATCGTATACGCCGATTCGGCTGCCAAACATGCTGTGGGACGCCTGAAAGACGTAGGTTTCGAAGAAAGAATTCCCCTGTGGAACGACGAAGGAACCCGGCTACCCGAAGAAATGATTCTGATTACCCAAAGCGCCAAAGAAGTGGGTCAGATTATGAGTTCCTATGTGGGCATTGTTCGCTCCAACCTCCGGTTGAAGAGGGCTTTGGACCGTCTGGAAATTCTCTATCAGGAAACCGAAAGGCTCTTTATACGTTCGGTTGTTTCCAAAGAAATTTGTGAACTCCGGAACATCATCAACACCGGTTATCTGGTAATCAAGCAGGCTCAGTTACGCAAAGAGAGCCGGGGCTTGCATTATACCATCGACTATCCGAACAAAAACGAACTGGGACATACTTATCCCCTAAACTCCTAAACCGCCATGTCCACCATGCTGTTTCAAGATATTATATTCGGTCCGATCAAGAGCCGACGACTCGGTATTTCACTGGGTATAAACCTCTTACCCTTGAGCAAAAAGTTTTGCAGTTTCGACTGCCTGTATTGCGAATGCGGGCTGGGCGACATAAAAAACAGGGGTATTCTTCCGAAAACAGAACAAGTAATTGCCGCTCTCGACCTCAAACTTCAGGAATTGCTGGCCAAGGGAGTTGTTCCCGATGTCCTTACTTTTGCCGGTAACGGAGAACCCACCTTGCATCCGGACTTTCCGGCCATCGTCGATGCAGTTGTTGTGTTGCGGGATCGTGTGGTTCCTCAAGCTAAAGTCAGCGTTTTGTCCAATTCAAGCCGGATAGACAAAGCAGAAATCAGAGCAGCTCTGTTAAAGGTGGATAACAATATTCTAAAGTTAGATTCCGCTTTGGAATCGACTGTACAATGGCTGAACCGGCCGGTTAAAAAGACTTATTCCATTCGGCAACAAATTGAATATATGCAGCTCTTTGAAGGGAAATTGATCGTTCAGACTCTCTTTCTGCGCGGAACCTTCCTGGGCAAAATCATAGACAACACCACCGAAGAAGAAATCACTGCCTGGATCGAAGCCCTGCGCAAAATCAAACCCCTTTCGGTGATGATCTACACCCTCGACAGAGAAACNCCGGTGCAAAGCCTCGAAAAAATTCCACTGAAAGAACTGGAAACGATCGCCCGNCGACTGCGGGATGCAACCGGTATTCCCTCTACAGTGGCCGGCTGAGCATGAAACAACNAAACGAATTCATTCCCGCTAAGTCCTGCGAAGTCTGCCCGACTGCCGACGGCTCGCAAACCCTGTATTCAAACAGNGTNCAGGAACATTATCATTCCACTTTTGGCGCTCTGCAAGAATCACGCCATATCTTTATTCAGGCCGGCCTGCTCGAAGCATACCGCCGCAAAACCGCCGGAACAAATCCATCCCTGAAGGTTTTTGAGCTAGGCCTGGGAACCGGCCTCAACGCCCTGCTGACCATACTGGAAGCCGGGAAGCTGCAACTGAACTTGAGCTACGATTGCATAGAAGCCTTCCCTCTATCTCCCGACCTGATCAAGGCTCTCAACTATCCGGCCCTGTTTTCGGAGCAAGATCAAAACAAGGCTGCTGCCGTTCTCGATTTCATTCATGCCGCGGAATGGAATGTTCGCCACACAGAACCGGCTTCACATACAACATTCACCAAGTTCCGTGGAGATTTTGCCTTGTTCGAACTGCCGCAGAGTTACGACCTGGTGTACTGGGATCCTTTTTCGCCCGAAAAACAAGCCGGAATGTGGACAGAAGAACTCTTTGCCTCCATGTATAAACACATGACAACAGGGNGCATTCTGGTCAGTTATTGCGCCAAAGGCGAAATCAGAAGAAGATTACAAAGAGCNGGCTTCGGCGTGGAAAGACTGCAAGGGCCTCCGGGAAAACGCGAGATCATCCGGGCCACCAAAGAATAATGTACCCCTGCTCAGAAAGCGGAAAAATACCGGAGAACTGCAAGCCAAGAGAACAATCAGAAGGAAAAGAAAAAAGACAAATAATTGCCCACGGCCGTCAAAAGAAAAACATATAAAGCCAAACGGCCAAACAAGTTCACTTCCGACCCATAATAATGAGACAACATGACCGATGCGGGGCCTATGCTTAATAAAAAGAAATCGACTGTATAAGCCGGAAAAATAACCATGGAAACAACAAAGACCAACAAGGAGATCAGCAAAAAGGAAAAAGCCGAACGCACACCGATTTTTTCGGAATACACCTGCCGCAAGTAGTTGACAATAGCCAACATAACCAGCAAAAAAAGCATAGAGAAAAAAACAATGCCCATAGTAGGCAACTCGGTAGAAAACACCCAACCGTATTGTATACATGCCTTAAAAAAGGCCGGAATCAGCTCCAACCGATCGCTCAGAAACAAGACTCCGCCCAGCAACCAAAACACTGTCAAAGCACCCATGAGCGACACCAGCCATCTTTTGAAGTTCATGGTATTGACTATGTTGAAAGCCAGCCAAAACAAGGGAAGCAAAAAAATAAGCGGAGGAACAAACAAAGCCGCCAACACAATCAAAAAAGAAGCGTTGAAGACCTGATTATTACAATTTTCTTTGCGGTAACTCTCAAAAATACTGAAGTAAGCTAAACCTATGAACAGGGCGGCAAAAGAACCCGGAATCAGGCAATGCAAGGGTATGCTGGCTGCGGTAATAAAGCAATAAATAAAAAAAGTAAACACACCCAAAGTGCGCAGCAATTCGTATCTGCGAACAATAAATTGAAACAGGATCGCATTGGCCACCAATAAAAGAAATTGTATCAACACGGGCAACCACTCCCCGGGTATAAAACCGCGAACCGGCTTCCAAAACGGACTGATCACCTCATCCGAATACAGCACTTCAGTCCCGGGCGTAAGCAGCATGGTACTAAAGACCACCCCCAGCACACAAAGCAACAGACCGACGACCCAAAGGAGATTGGTACGCGAAAGATGCTGAATGAAATTTCTTCTGCTCATGCTCAAAAACTAAAAACAAACGGCCGGTTTGCTCTATAAATCGAAGCCTATGTCGGAACGGAAATAAGAGTTTTCAAAGTGAATCTTGCGGGCATTTTCGAAGGATAGTGATAAGGCCTCTGCAATATTGTTGCCGTAAGAGCTGACGGCCAGCACCCTGCCTCCCGAGCTCAGTATCTTTCCGTCCTGAATTTTGGTACCGGCGTGGAACACAATGCTTTCTTTCACCCTGTCCAGTCCGGTTATTTCTTTACCTTTTTCGAAGTCTCCCGGATAGCCACCAGAAACCAGCATCACGGCAACCGCCGTACGCGGGTCGAATTCTATTTTTTTCTCATCGAGATTGCCCCGGGCCACCCCCTCCAGCAAATCAACCAAATCGGATTTAATCCTGAGTACGACGGTTTCGGCTTCTGGATCGCCCATACGAACGTTGTATTCAATCACATAAGGTTCTTCGTCTACCTTGATCAATCCGAAAAAGATAAAACCTTTATAATCAATGTTTTCCTTGCGCAAACCCTCGATGGTAGGACGAATAATTCTTTCCTCCACTTTTTGCATAAAAAGCTTATCGGCAAAAGGTACAGGCGAAACAGAACCCATGCCTCCCGTATTCAGTCCGGTGTCGCCCTCGCCTATTCTCTTGTAATCTTTGGCTTCGGGCAAAATCTTGTATTGACGGCCATCGGTAAGAACAAAAACCGAACATTCTATGCCGCTCAAAAATTCTTCGATAAGCACCGTCTTGCTGGCCTCTCCAAACTTGCCATCAAGCATGGTTTTCAATTCTTTTTGAGCCTCTTCGAGATCCTGAATAATCAAAACACCCTTGCCGGCAGCCAAACCGTCGGCCTTGAGCACGTAGGGAGGCCGCAGCTTTTTCATAAAATCGAGCCCCTCCTGTACATTCTCTGCCGTCACACTCAAATAGCCTGCGGTAGGAATGTTGTGCCTTTTCATAAAGGCCTTGGAAAAATCTTTGCTGCCCTCCAGACGCGCTCCGCTTTTGGAGGGACCGATAACCGGAATACCGGCCGTCAACGAATCGGAGGCGAAAAAATCGCTGATGCCTTTAACCAGAGGAATCTCCGGCCCAACCACCAGCATATCGATCTGTTCTTTGAGAGCAAAATCCCGGATGGCGGCAAAATCATCTACCGCAAGAGGCACATTGACTCCCACTTCGGAAGTACCGGCATTACCCGGCGCAATAAATAAACGCTCTACTTTTGGACTTTGAACAAGCTTCCAGGCCAGCGCGTGCTCNCGCCCTCCGGAACCCAACAACAATAGCTTCATCCTTTTCTGCTTATTCCACCACATTTACCAGCTCAGCTTTCGCCTTCCGCGGTGAAGCCGCCGTAACCGCATCAACATTCTTATCCATATGCCCTATCCTCAAGACGGTAACTGCCCTGTAGCCTTCGGGAATCTGAAAATCCTGTTTCCTGGCATTCACCCCGGCGATAGGTGCTGTGTATATGCGGGCGCCCAGGCCTAGGCCCAAAGCCGCGATAAACATACTTTCCGTTGCCAAAGCGCAATCGATATTCACACTCATACCTTGTTCGGCCGATTCGGGTCCGGAAATCAGGATGACCACATTGCCCGGAGTGGCATTGCGAATGATTTGCCCAACCAGATCCCCGTTTTTGATGACGGTAAATTTCCAGGGCTGGGCGTTTCTGGCGCTGGGAGCTTTTACCCCGCAATCGAGTATCAATTCGATATCCTTATCCGAAACCGGTTCCGAGGTATATGCCCTGGCCGAATAGCCATTCANTATGGTATTAATCACTTCATTGGTTGCACTCTGTCCATACGCGCCAACGAGCAACAAGCTAAAAACTAAAAGGAAGGCCAATTTTTTCATAATGTTACTGTTTAAAAATACAGCTCAAAGATATTCATTTCTTCCAACTAATTTCAGTAGTCCGTCCGGAAAGTTCATTTTACCCTTCCAACAGCGTAGGCCCGTTCTCAAATTANGCTGTCAGAGTCTTGCAAATTGTTATTCATTATTAACTTTTGCCCCGATATTGTTAACATTTTAACTCAGCTTTTGTATTAATCTTTTATTTCCTTTGAGTTGAATTTAGTTGCTCCCTGAACTATTTTGTAATGTATAACTAAACTCTAAGACTCTCTTATAGAATCTTTTAAATCTTGTGCCATGAAAAGAAACAGTTGTATACTAATAGTTCTCTTATCTCTATTTGCTTGTAATAATAAGGTATGCTAAACACGCGGTATAAAATATTATTGACATGGGTTCTGTTAGTCGCTTTCGTACCGGCCTTTGGACAAACGAAAATTCAAAGTACATGTTTAGACGGCACATCCATAGTTGACCCTGATATTATTGACTTTTCGTATGAGATTGCTCTCGCTGAAATGAGAGGGGTTAATCATCATTATCACGACAGCATTTTAGTTCCACAGGCATTTGTTGACTCGATAAAGAGTTATGTGTCAGCATATCATAACGCAACAGAGCTGTCTGGGTCGATTATGGATTACAGGGAATTTCGTTATTATAATCAAGAATTTGGTGAAATCCTTTTGACATTTGACGCAAACTCAAATTGCTTTTATAGACAAGATGGTGAATTAATAATCACAAACGACACTTTGACTCATTATATTGATTCGCTAAAGTTATTTGCTCAAAGTTGGAGTGATACCGAGATTTCACTATCAGATACGAGCTCAACGATTAATTTTTACGGTGATTTTAATCTGTTCTACGATATTTCAGGTATTTCAAAAGTTGACTTAATCCTTTTATGTCCCGATATGTTGCCGTGTTATAAATCTCGTTCCGGCAATTTCAAAGACAATACATTAAAAATTATTCTTTCAGACGTAAATGAATGTGATACCAATTATTATCATCATAATTGGATTTATACTGTTAACAGCGACTGTCAAATCGAGATAAATTCTCAAACTTCCTTTTCGCCAATAGGTGCGGAATGGTATTATAATTGCAACGCCAACGGGAACATCATGCAAAGCCATTTAAACCGTGTCGTTTCCGAGAAAGACAGCATTGTCGAAGACAATCATTGTCGTGTCCTAAGCCAATATTACGACAACTCAACTATGGCAAGTGAAAAATATATTTTAAAGCAAGATAGGGGTAAAATCTACTACTATTGCCAAAATAAATTCAACCTGTTGTTCGATTTTGATACTGAAATAGGCGATATTGTTGAATTTACATTTAAGTACAAAAAGTATGATTACGACAATTATCCGGCTTACAAAGACACTCTCTTGTCTGCGAGATACGAAATTGAAAGCATCACAAAAAATGCTCAGAATCTGAAAACAGTTGCCACAAAAATTATTGAAGAAGACAAATTCTCAGATAACCAAATAAATATCCTTCCCTGGAATTATTCATATACCGAAATAATAGGGTACTACTACGAATTCATGCCAACGCTAGATAACCTGGCACACACGGCAGAAGATAAATTCCCAATGTTAAGATGTTATCGTGACGACAATTTTTCTTTTGTTTCAGAAGAATGGTCGGCCACCTCCCTGCCCTGTAATTTTTCTGTTACTCCCCCTAAAGGTGGAGGCAATACCGTCTTTCCCAGTCATTTCAACTACAAATATTCCGATCATTTTTCGGCTGCTTGTGAAGGTATGGATGATTTGAATTCCCCTCAATATTTACGCATTTACATACAGAATGATTCGATTATTATTGAGGATGTCATTTATAATCAATGCTGCCCCGAATTTGCATTAAAGGTTTCCGAAATTATCAACGATTCATTATACGTTTCATTTTTGGATACGACTACTACAATGATGTGTGATTGCATGTGTGACTTTTCGGTAAAAATTAACGCGGGTAAAACAAATTCGAGGGACATCAACATTAATTATAATGGCAACTGGTATACCGTATTACCCGAGGATTATATGCCCTTAGTCGAAATGGGAAAGAGATGGAACACATTAAGACTGATTCCCGGACCGGAAAACACACACCCGACACATATTGAATATTCCATCGAATCGGAACAATTGCACGACTTTTGTTGGAATGGTAAGAAATACTATGAATTGAAGGGAAAATATATTGCACATGGGGATGATGTAAATCCTTCCGATACTGCAACGAATTACATTAGGGAAGAAAACGGAAAGGTTTTCTTGCTCGACCCAAACCAACTTTATACAGAAGATTGTAAAGAAGCCCTGCTTTACGATTTTAGTGCAAAAATTGCGGACACGCTAACCCTCGGATTCGACAGTATACGCTATCTGGTTGTACCGACAGAAACCCCTACAATACAAGGACGGAGAATAATTGCATTGGCANATTTGACAGAGCCTGAATTATCAAACCTTGCAGTTTGGATTGAAGGAGTCGGAGACACAAGAGGATTGTTGATGAGCAAGGAGAGTCTATATATTGACGGCGTTATAAATGTATTGACTTGTTGTCATATGGATGATAATTTGATTTATCAGGACAGCAATTATCCGGATTGCGGATGGCCGGCATCGCTAAATAAAATTATATCCAAGCATATAAATATTTATCCGAATCCTGCAAACAACACGATAATAATCGACGGGGTTTCCGGTAAACGATTGATTTATCAAATTGTAAATTCGGCAGGACTTGTAGTAAAAGAGGGTAAATTAGTTCATACCATGGAGCTGAATCTGAGCGATGGCGTATATCTGTTGCTGATTAAGGAGAAAAACAAGATAGTGGTGGCTGAGAAATTAATCATCAACCATCCGTAAACATCGTTCATAGCCAAAAGCAATGAAACAAAGTGCTAATCTTAAACATATACCAAAAATGAAAATCGCGTTTCAAATCCAACTGATTGTAAGTGCAGTATTCTTTTTTGGTTTGGGATGTACAAGCGATGATCCTAAGCCTGCATCAAAAGACAAAATTACCGGAACGTGGATAGAAAAGAATCCCGAATTATTCGACGGCGTCTCCGACACCATCGTCTTCACAGGGTTATTTATAACTTCATCGACAGGCTGATAACTTCCCAGGTAAAAGACATTCCATTTATTAAAATTGAATGATCTAGTATCCATCGATGATATCAACGAACCTCTATCTTTTTCTGACAACTACTTTTTTGCCGCTGTACTTTACCACCTGATCGTAGTGTTCGCTTGAGTCGGGGCCGCTGCCTTTGCTGCCTTCAACAAAAACGACGCGAAAACTGCGGTTCAAAAGCATATCGGGGAAATTTCCCTGCCTGGCTCCGATGGTCAGGGCTTTTTGTCTTTCGTCCCATTTAAAGCTGATGGTGGAATAAGCCCCGTTTTCGTAATTGTAATTATCGAATTCGTCTTCGTACAACACAAATTCACCGTCTGCCCCTGGGTAAACACGAATCTCGAGCTGATCCCAGTTTTGTTCGGTTGCGTATTGCACTTTGGGGCCCCAGGGCAAAATGGAACCTGCCCGCACGTAGAGAGGCATGATGTCTAAAGGAACTTCTTTGCCGACCTTACGGCCTCCGTCCATTTTTTCGCCGGTCCAAAAGTCGTACCAAGCCGTACCCGCCGGCAGATATACTTCTTTGGTTTTTACTTTGCTGAAATCTTCTCTCAGCACCGAATCCCGGCCTCTGGGTGCATAGGTTGTGTACATAGGCTCGGTGACGGGACAAACCAAAAGGGCCTTGCCAAACATATATTCGCTGTTCAAATCCAACACGGCGGGATCCTGCGGGAAATCCATCATCAGGGCGCGCATCATACTCGACTGCAGGGCGCTCACTTCGTAGGAAGTGGAATAAATATAGGGCAGCAGGCGGTAACGCAACTGAATGTATTTTTCCAGGGCATCGTAGATGGGATTTCCTTTTTGACCAAATTGATAGATCTCGCGGGGAGAGCCTTCTCCATGAGAACGCATCATGGGGCAAAAACAGCCAAACTGCATCCAGCGCACATGCAATTCCCGATAATCGGGATTGTTTAACGGATTCCTGAATCTCCACAGGAAAAATCCGCCGATATCGCTGTTCCA
>JGI24709J26583_10004175_pt1 | contig 11052 bp, 8 predicted proteins | sample BioPla2DNA1_FD_26583 | JGI IMG/M metagenome (IMG submission 26583) | reverse complement strand
AAAAACGCTTGCCTCAAATAGTATGGGCCAGCGTTTTTTATTAACTATTTCCTTGTAGGGTCAATGTGCTTATTGATAAAGTCTTTATCAGCAAGAAGCTGTTTTGACATCTCTAAAGCATGTTTAAAGTCAACTGCAATTGCACCGTCTACGTTCTTGTGGATGCCAGCCTTCTCAAGAATTGTTCTTGGCTGTGGTCTTACAGCAGAGAAGATAACGAAGGTGTTGTGCTCACGACAAACCTTGATAATATCCTCAATTGAGCTCACTCCTGAAGCATCTAGGTATGGCATGAATCTCATTCTTAAGATAAGAATTCTTGGCATATCCTTAAGTGACTTCATCTTGTCACAGAACTCTGAGGCAAAGCCGTAGAATAGAGGACCGTTAATATGAAGAACGGTAACATCATCAGGAATATCAACATCCTCATCAGTGTTTACATCACAATCTTTAGACTCATACTCTGCTTTGTGGTTCTGCTCGCGAACTTCAACTGAATGAGCCATATGTCTCATGAACAGTAATGAAGCGAAGGCAACACCAACACCGATAGCAACGGTTAGGTCAACTAATACGGTTAACAGGAAGGTTAAGAACAGAATTGTTCTGTCTGATGGGCTGATTTTAGCAATCTGCATAAAGTGCTTGATATCAGACATATCCCATGAAACCATAAACAGCACAGCAGCTAATGCAGCCATAGGAATGAAAGCTAGAATATCCATTGCTGTGTATAGGAACACCAGAAGGAAGATAGCGTGGAAGATACCTGCTACAGGAGTTCTACCGCCAGCCTTAATGTTAGTTGCAGTACGTGCAATAGCACCGGTTGCAGGAATGCCACCGAATAAACCTGAGGCGATATTTGCAACACCCTGACCTACAAGCTCCTGGTTTAATGAGTGCTTGTGACCGATTAGACCATCTGCTACAACAGCTGATAATAAAGCTTCGATACCTGCTAGGAATGCAATTGTAAATGCTGATGGAACAAGTTTACGGATCTCATCTAATGAGAAGGTTGGCCATACAGGGGAAGGTAAACCTGTTGGCAGGTTAGGGAATCTGCTGCCGATGGTCTCAACATTTAGTGAAAAGCCGTAAGCTAAAACTGAAACCAATAGAATTGATACTAGGTATGAAGGAATTTTAGCTGAAATCTTTTTACAGATAATGATGGTAGCTAAACCTAAAACACCTAATAAAACTGCACATAAGGTGGTCTTATCAAGGTTAGTCAGATATACATACCATTTATTGATGAAATCTGCTGGAACACTGTCAACGGTAAGACCTAAAAAGTCCTTAACCTGTGATGATGCGATGATTACTGCAATACCGGTTGTAAAACCTGTGATAACAGGATAAGGAATGTATTTGATAAGTTTTCCTAATTTAGCGTAACCTGCCACAACCAGAATTAAACCTGCCATAATTGATGCAAGTACCAGACCGTTAAAACCATAACGCTGAATAACATCGAAAATTACGACTACGAAGGCACCTGTAGGACCACCGATCTGAACGCGAGAACCACCTAGGAATGAAATAAAGAAACCAGCTACTACTGCAGTAACAAGACCTTTATCTGGGGATGCGCCAGCTGCAACTGCCATTGCCATAGCAAGTGGAAGGGCAACAATTGCAACTGTTAAACCTGCAATAACGTCAGCACGGAAAAGCTTTAGGTTGTAGCCTTCTCTCATGCAGGTTAAAAATGCAGGTACAAAAGGATTTGCAGTTTTCATAAAAAATAAAATCCAAATCTTGGTAAATCAACCAGAATCAATAAAAGAATATTGTGAAAATAATAAGAAAATCAATCAACTAAGGAGGATAAGAAGAACCTTCGTTTCATGATGTGCGCCATTATATCAAATCAGAATAAAAATTGAGACTTTTTAGCAAAAATACCTATTTCGGAGCAATGTAAAAAAATCGAAAAAATAATGTAAATCTTTGGATTTTTTGTACTCAAAAGTATTGATAACTACGGTGCATAAGGTATAATTTAAGTTCTCCATGGGGGTGATTCTGGTTTCGACTGGTTGCACCTAGTCCTAGGAGCATGTCGAGTAGCGAATCCTCGTTAAACAGTCGTATAAATATAGTCGCAAACGACGAAACCTACGCTTTAGCAGCTTAATAACCTGCTCGAAGCCCTCGGCTCTAAGCCTTTCTAGTGACGCTTAGTTAGTCCGGGGTCGGTTCTTCACTAGATCGTGTGGAAGCCCCGTCTGAGGCGGAAGCATTAAATGAATTTTCAGACTGGGTGCTTTGTGGCGTGGCGGTCCGCAGCGGGCATCGAGATCAATGATTGCCTAAACATGTAGCGCCGAAGATGAAGTCAATTGGGACGCGAGTTCGAGTCTCGCCACCTCCACCATGAATGTAAGGTTTATTCTTGTAACCTAATGAATTCTCAGTATTTATTCTGATTCATGGCTTAATTACCTGTGTACGTTACGTACACATCTGTATTCGTAAATCTCATTCATATCGCGACTTTGTGCAGTCATCTTATTTAGTTTTCTAAAGTATTAGTAAATAAAAATCTAAATTGTGTGTGTGCGGTTTTAAATCTGCAATTTCAGAAAATATATAATCAGATCAGTATGGTTATATAAAAATAACAAGGCCACAGGAAAGTTGTTAGTCACAAACATAATGGCGTAAAGATGATTTTTCGTAAAAAACACAAGTACAGACCTAAGACAAAAAACGAATTAAGAAAGTTAATCTTAAATGAGGAAATCGAGTTAAACGAGATTGATACATCCTGTATAACCGATATGAGTCATTTGTTTGAACCTGTTCTTGAGACAGGTGCTCAGGCAAGATTCTTCTTTAACGGTATTGAAACCTGGGATGTCTCAAATGTACGGGANATGTCATACATGTTCTGTTTTGCCAGAAATTTCAATGAGGATCTAAGNGCATGGAATGTCTCAAAGGTAGAGTCCATGCGAGGCATGTTNCAGTTTGCCTCATCCTTTAATAAGGATATCTCCTCATGGAATGTATCGNCTGTAAAAAACATGTCATCCATGTTTTATGATGCGGCAGCTTTTTCACAGAATCTTGATAAATGGGATATAAAAAACGTACGGACCATGCGTTTTATGTTCATGTATGCCCGTTATTTTAATCATGAGCCTAAATGGGATCTTAAAGATGTAGAAGATACAGTAGGTATGTACTATGGAACACCTATTGTCTATGTCGATCCTGATGTTGCCTGTGGTGTCGATCCTGAAATTGAAAGACTTGCAGCTCAGGAGGGCTTAAAGACACAACTTGAACTTTCAAGCTATAACGATGGTATTGCCAATTATGCTAAAGACATGATTAGCAAAATCAATAAGTTTACAGACAAGCTTGATACGAGTGCGGCACAGGAGAGTGAATTAGAAGATGACACTGATGAAAAATCAGTTGATGAGAAGATTAAATCATCTGATGAGGATTTATGTCTTGCAGACGATCCTGCAGCAGTTGAGCGTGAGGCTCAACTTCAGAAACTACAGTATCATTTATCTCAGGGACTTATTTCAACAGAGGAATTCAATCTTTTAAAAGATAATCTTAAAAATAAAATCTGTTAAACAATCCTAAAAAGAGGCCATATCAGTTGTCTGATACGGCCTATACCACATAGATAAGAGTACTAGTGTCTCTTCTTTGTTCTCACTTTTAACATCAGATTTTGCCTCAGTCTTAGTTTCTGTTTTTACGGCGGCATCAGAATTGCTGTTAACAAAACCTTCTGCAACTACAACCTCATCTAAAATTTTAACTGCGTTTGCTGCTCTTACATAACCTATAAAAGGAACGCTAGCCGTGATGACGTTTACTAAATCTGAATATTCATTGCCTACAACATAGTTTGCTCTGACATGAGACTGTTGCTGTTCTTTGCAGTTATCCATAGAACATAAAACTGCAAAAGCTGATAACTCACGTAATCTTAAAGAAAGGTGTTTGCGTGAGTGGAAATCACCATAGCAGTTAACCTAGATAAGAGCATTTAATTTTTCATTTGATAAGCTGTGTGTAAGTGATCCAAATAAGGTTGCCTGAATTTCATGGCCTATGCTCTGACGGTTATCATCTTCAGTCTTTTCCTTTTTAGAGAATTTTGGAACCTTGATTTCGTTTTTACCTAAGTATTTAGATAATTTCTTTACAAAGAGTAGCTTTTAGATAATCCTACAAAAGGCTGTGACTGATAAACAATCTCGCAAAGCTCAAGTACCTCTAAAACCTTATCCTTTAGAACCTGGACGATAACTTTTTTGAAAAGGTCAAGACCGTTGCTGCCAATGCATGCTGATACAACAGCTAAGGCATAATCCTTTTCATTTAAGGTTGATGATGTAACTGAATCATTAGATATAAGATTCTCAACGATAGATACGAAATCCTCGTCTGAGCTTATAAGACTCTTAAGATAATGTGGCTGTAAATAATTTGTTTTCATATTCATACCTATAAATATTGTTTATTGATTAGATAGTATTAAAAGCATGTAAAAGTTAATGACTTATCCTACTAAATTTGTGTAAAAGTATGAATGAAAGCTGACAATGGTATAAGAATAAAAATAAGACATAAAATATTGTAGAATAGGAAAAAATATCTGTAAGGCTTAAATATAAATGAAATCTTTTCTTTACACAAAATCAGTCTGCACTGCATATCTTCTTTTTATGAGTGCACTTTTGTGCTCATGTGGAAAATCAGAACTTGATTTGAACAGGGCAGCATGTCTTAGAGGTGATGCTAAAGCCTGTGTAAAAGTAACAAATATTTATAAAGACGGCATTGACAGCAAGGGTAACAAGATTGAGCCTGATATTACACTTGCAAGAAAATACCTTGTAAAAGCCTGTGACAATCATGATGCTGCAATCTGCAACAGCATTGGTGAAGAGTTTTCAAATCAAAACTATGCTGATGCTGATCTGGTAGTAGCAAGTGAGTTCTTTGAAAAGGGCTGTAAATTAGGTAACTATGAAGCCTGTACAAATCTTGGTGTACTTTTAGTAAGCGGACACGATATAAGACAGGATTTTTCCTATTCAAAAGAGCTCTTTGATAAAGCATGTAATGGCTCTTACGCTAGAGGCTGCACCTTACTTGGCATGCAGTATGAGAATGGCTCTGGTGTTAAGAGAGATACAAAGACTGCACGAACACTCTATGAAAAAGCATGTACTGACAACGATGCTCAGGGCTGTGCTAACCTTGCACTTATGTATCTTCAGGGCAGTAAATACAATGAGAATGCTAAAAAAGCCTTTGATCTTTTCACAAAAGGCTGCTCAATGTTTCATGCACAGTCATGCAACAATTTAGGCAACATGTACATAAAATCAGTTGGCACTAATTACGATGCAGAGCGTGCCTTCAAGTCATTTGATAAAGCCTGTGCCTTATCAGACACAAACGGCTGTGCAAATTTAGGTTTACTCTATTTAAAGGGCAGTGGTACTGCGCAGGATTATAAAAAGGCAAGGAAATACCTGTTAGCTGGATGCAGAGCTAACAATCCTTTAGCCTGCCTTAATATGTACTATATGTACAATGAAGGCCTTGGAATGGCACGAAATGAAACTGAGGCCATAAAATCACTTGAAAAGAGCTGTGCATTGAACAGTGCCGAAGGCTGTTCATTACTTGGTATGCACAATTTTGAAAGTGATGATATTCAAAAGAAAAAAGAAGCTTTCAGGCTCTTTGATAAAAGCTGCAGATTAGGTTATGTAAAAGGCTGTACTAATCTTGGTGTACTGTATCAGAACGGTCAGGGAGTAGAGCAGGACTATACAAAGGCATTGCAGATATACGAGCGTACTTGTAACAGCAATGATCCGCTTGCCTGCGCAAATCTTGGAATTATGTACACCTATGCTCAGGGAGTAAAACAGGATCTTCATAAGGCAAAAGAACTCTTCTATAAGTCCTGTAAGGGTAACAGCTCTTTAGGATGCACACTTTTAGGCTATGTGTACAAAGACGGCATGGGGATTAATATTAATCTTACAGAAGCCATAAGATATTTTAAAAAAGCCTGCTCATTAAATAATCCTGAAGGCTGTAGAATGGCTGAAGAGTTAAATAAAAATATCAATAAATCAAATAATAAATAGATTGTCTTTCTATCTTATAAAATCATCTCTTTGTAATTCTTATATTACAAAATTAAACTTTTTTATTACACAGAATTAACCTGTGTTTTAAATTTTTCAAAAAAAAATTAAATAAAATTCTGTGCTTTTCAATATTACTACCTCATAAAAGAACATTTTCATAAATAACAATATGTTAGCTTGTGATGATTTTCAATAAAACGTGTCAAACCGTGCTTTTTATAAAACCGTTTACGGTGACGGTTTTTACTGACATGTTACAAAAAGTATTGTCTACAATTGATGCTTAATAAAATATAAAATCCTTTAAAAACAAAGGGTATAATAAAAATTTGATCGAGGTTGTAATTTGTATACAAAATAACTTTAATTTAGTGCAATTTAAAAACTAAAGAATTATTATTTAAAATGTGCTCGTGCACAAAAATATAATCAAACATGAGGTTTAATACTATGAAGATGAAGACAACTTTGACTACTCTATGCTGTGCTGTATTAGCTTGTACTGCTTTTGCTACAACTGCAAACGCAGCAAAAATTGGTGTTTCAATGCCAACACAGTCATTACAGCGTTGGAATCAGGATGGACGTAACCTAGAGAAGCAGTTACAGCAGGCAGGTCATAGCGTTGAGCTTTACTACGCAGGTGATAATGATATCCCTACTCAGGTTAGCCAGATTGAGAATTTAATTTCTGCAAACTGTGACGTATTAGTTGTAGCTCCAATTGATGGTGGCTCTTTAACTCAGGCTCTTCAGGGCGCAAAGGACAAGGGTATTCCAGTTGTTTCATATGATCGTCTAATCATGAATTCAGACGCAATTTCATATTATGCAACCTTCGATAACTACAAGGTAGGTCAGATTCAGGGTAACTACCTAGTTGACGCATTAAAGTTAAAAGGTGCAGGCACAGAGCCTAAGAACATCGAATTATTCACAGGTTCAATCGACGATAACAACGTTAACTTCTTCTTCGGCGGTGCAATAGATGTATTAAAGCCATACATTGACAGCGGCAAACTAGTTGTTAAGTCAGGCCAGGTAAAGAAAGAGCAGGTTGCTACTCTAAACTGGTCAACAGAAGAAGCTCAAAAGCGTATGGAAAACCTAATCTCATCAGCAGGTTATGGTCCAGATGGCACCCGTCTTGATGCAGTTTACTCATCAAACGACTCTGTTGCTAACGGTATTACCAACGCTCTAGTATCAGCAGGTTACACCGCAGAAAACTTCCCAATCGTAACCGGTCAGGACTGCGATAAGCCATCAGTTAAGAACATGAAGCGTGGCCTACAGACCATGTCAATCTTCAAGGATACACGTGTACTAGCTGATAAGGTTGTTGAAATGGTTAACGCAATCGTTAATAAGACTGAAGTTCCAGTTAACGATACTAAGACCTACAACAATGGTACTGGTGTAATCCCATCATTCTTATGTACTCCAATCGTTGTAACAAAGGACAATTTAAAAGAAGCATTAGTTGATTCTGGCTACTACAAAGAGAAAGAAATCAAGTAATTACTAATTTTAAACTACTTTGATATCAGGCCGGTTTTCCGGCCTGATTGTGGAGATAAGAGCAAAGATGACAGATCAGAAAATCTTGCTTAAGATGAAAAATATCACCAAGCGTTTTGGAAAGGTAACAGCCTTAAAAGACGTGAATCTAGAGGTGAAAGTAGGTGAGGTACACGCATTAGTTGGCGAAAACGGTGCAGGTAAATCAACTCTAATGAACGTCTTGAGCGGAATCTATCCTTACGGATCATATGAAGGCGACATTATTTTTGATGAAGAAATCTGTAAATTCAATCAAATTCATGACTCCGAAGATAAGGGTATCGTAATTATTCACCAAGAATTAGCATTAGTACCTTATTTATCAATTGCAGAAAATATGTTCCTAGGAAACGAACGTACAACTTCAATGTCAAAGGGCGTTGTAGATTGGCCTAGAACATTCCAGAGAGCAAAAGAACTGCTCGAACTAGTTGGTCTTGATGAAGATCCACACACCTTAATTAAAGATATCGGTGTTGGTAAGCAGCAGCTAGTTGAAATTGCCAAGGCAATTTCAAAGAATTGTAGATTGTTGATTCTAGACGAGCCTACAGCATCTTTAAACGAAAGTGATTCCCAGAAGTTATTAGACTTACTTGCAAAATTCAGAGATGAGGGCTTGACCTCAATTATCATTTCTCACAAGTTAAATGAGATCTCCTACATTGCAAATTCAATCACTGTAGTACGTGATGGTTCAACAATTGAAACCTTAGATAATTCTGATCACAACGTATCTGAAGACAGAATTATTGCCGGTATGGTTGGTCGTGCACTAACCGATCGTTTCCCAAAGAGAAAGCCAGAGCACAAGATTTCAGATGAAATTCTGCTTGAGGTTAACAACTGGAACGTATCACATCCACTAAATCCAGCCCGCAAGGTTAATGACAACGTATCTATCAAGATCCACCGTGGTGAGGTAGTAGGTTTTGCAGGTTTAATGGGTGCAGGTCGTACCGAGTTTGCAAAGAGCCTGTTTGGTCATTCATATGGTGTGAACATCCGTGGTGAGGTAAAGATCAACGGACAGGTAGTTCACCTGAACAATGTTCAGGGTGCTATTAAGGCTGGCCTTGCATATGTAACTGAAGATCGTAAAGGCGACGGTCTGGTTTTAGAGAATCCAATCTCTACAAACATGACCCTAGCAAATCTTGAGGGGGTTTCATCCAAACAGATTATCGATAAGGATCTTGAGATTAAGACAGCAAAGGAGCTAAAGCAGGATCTGAACGTTAAGTGCGCATCAGTGCTGCAGAATGTTAGTAATTTATCAGGTGGTAACCAGCAGAAGGTATTGCTTGCAAAATGGATTTTTGCACATCCTGATGTGTTAATTCTTGATGAACCAACCCGCGGTATTGACGTNGGTGCTAAATACGAAATCTACNGTCTGATTAACAAGCTTGTAGAAGCTGGTAAGGCAGTGTTAATGATTTCATCAGAATTACCTGAGNTTTTAGGTATGTCTGATCGTATTTACGTGATGAATGAAGGCAAGATTGTAGCAGAAATGCCAAGAGCTGAAGCATCACAAGAGAGCATCATGGGGGCAATTTTACGCACCTCCGGCAAGAAAAAGACTTTGGAGCAATAATTTATGTACATTTTAAACATGCTAAAGCGCAATTCATTACTGATTGCATTAGTACTTGTCACAATCCTCTTTGAGGTAGCAATCCGTGCAACAGGACATGGTTCACTATTCTCACCATCAAACTTTACTAACATTATCTATCAGAACAGCTATGTTATTATCTTAGCTGTAGGTATGTTATTCCTGATCATCGGTTGCGGTAACATCGATTTGTCAGTTGGTTCTATCGTTGCATTGGTAGGCGCTGTAGCAGGTGTTATCATGGTAAACAATGAAGGCAACATCTACATGGCAATGGCTGTATGTCTGCTATTAGGTATGTTAATCGGTGCATGGCACGGTTTCTGGATTGCTTATATCAGAATTCCATCATTCATCGTAACTCTAGCAGGTATGTTACTGTTCCGTGGTTTAGCTCTGATTGTTCTAGATGGCGTTACCATTAACCCATTCCCATCAGAGTACTTAAAGATCTTCTCCTCATTCTTCCCTGCAGCACGTGCTGAGGCATATGAGACAACCATCGTTGTAACCATCGTAATCGTTGCTCTATACCTACTAGGCATTATCTTCAGCCGCTTAAGCAAGTTAAAGAAGGGCTATGAAGTTGAGCCAATGTACGGCTTCCTATTCAAGCATTTAATCATCATTGCAGCTTTAATCGGTTCAAGCTTACTACTAGCAAACAACAAGGGTATTCCACTAATCCTTATCCTGATTGCAGCAGTAGTTCTATTCTACGCATTTATTGCAAACAAGACTGTTATTGGCCGTCGTATCTACGCTTTAGGTGGTAACGAGAAGGCAGCTAAGCTATCAGGTGTTAACACCAGCCGTCTACTATTCCTATCATATGTAAACATGGGTTTATTAGCAGCAGTTGCAGCTTTAGTTTGCGTAGCTCGTTTCAACTCAGCATCTCCAATGGCAGGTACAGGTTATGAGCTTGATGCTATCGGTTCTTGCTTCATCGGTGGTGCTTCAGCATACGGTGGTGTTGGTACTGTAGGTGGTGCTGTTATCGGTGCTATCTTTATGGGTGTACTAAACAACGGTATGTCAATCTTAGGTATCGATGCTAACTGGCAGAAGGCTGTAAAAGGTCTAGTTCTTCTAGCAGCAGTAGTTATCGATGTTATGTCTAAGAAAAGAGTAACAAACTAATAACTGATAATGGGGGCTAAACCTTAGGGTGTTAGCCCCTTTATTATGTCTATAAAACAATATTTTTTATAAAACAAACAATTATTATTAAGCCGACTTTTAACACAATCTTTTAATACAAACAATTTGGGGAAACATATGCGTTACTTATTAGGTGTCGATTTAGGTACTTCAGGCACCAAGACAGTATTATTCGATGAAAACGGCAATACCTTATCATTAAAGACAATTGAATATCCTTTATTACAACCTAAAAACGGCTGGGCAGAACAGGATCCTAAGTTCTGGTACGATGCAACAATCGAGTCAATTAAGTCAGTACTTCAAGAGAGCAAAGTAAATAAGGACGACGTGGTTGCATTATCAATTGCAGGTCAGATGCATGGCCTTGTAATGCTAGATAAAGACGGCAAGGTTTTAAGAAATTCTATTTTATGGTGCGATGCCAGAACACAAAAGCAGTGTGATGAAATCACTGCACTAGTTGGCAAGCAGCGTCTGATTGAAATCAACGCAAATCCAGCACTTACAGGTTTTACAGCTCCAAAGATTCTATGGGTTCGTGAA
>JGI24709J26583_10004173_pt1 | contig 11054 bp, 9 predicted proteins | sample BioPla2DNA1_FD_26583 | JGI IMG/M metagenome (IMG submission 26583) | reverse complement strand
TGTAATAAATTTTTGCATCTTGAACTTGCTTCATCTGGTTTGGTAGCGGCTCGTATGTATGGGGATCAGCACCTTGAGGCACCATAACAGTGACATTCACCCGATCTCCCCCAACTTGTTTTACGAATTCCTCCTGAGGCCCAACTGTCACCACAACCCCGATCTTATCATTGGAATATTGTGATTGCCTGTTCATATCCCTAAAATTTTTGTTGGCAAGAAGCAAACCAGTTAATAAGAGTAAAATTAAAATTAAAGATGCAAATAATATCAATACTACTTTTCTCTCCATTGAAGCACCGCATAAATTTATAATCCTAGAGATAATCTGGCTTTATTAATATTATAAATTTTCTAAAATAAAAATTAACAATGTTTTTTTTAATAAACTTGTTTGATACCGAGATACACCACGCTTGGGTAAAACTCGCTTCTAGTCACTTATAGGAGGGAGTTATTGAGAAAAAAAAGATCACTGCTATGGCTTGATTTATGAAAAAAATTATTGAAATCTTTTAATTTCGGACTGGTTGCCTTATCCACCTTTTAAAAAAAAAATTAACCTTTTTTATTATTAAACCGATGCCAAGCTAGATATAGGTTTAAATCAATATTTCACCTACTTATTCAGGTAACTATGTCTAATATTTCCTTGAAACTGTTTACTGGAGGATAACAAGTCCCATCACCACAAATATATGCTGTAATCTCGTCATTTATCATTTTTTTATCTTCCATGTGTTCAATTAGTTTTTTTAGATTTTTATCACCAGAATCAAAGACAATTACACAGTTAGGCAAGTATTGTTCTTGAAGTTTTTTTAACATTATACTGGTATCCTCTGCATTTTTATCACCAGTTAAGAGTATGTTAAATGATGGTCCGATCTTGAAGGCTGCTGCAGAAAGGAACATAGTAAATGCCGGTGGAGATGAGTTTATTATTCCTGAGAAATATTTTTCCATGGCAAGAGCTATCTTATGATATTCATTGTTACCAGTTAATGTGTACAGTTTTTGGAGGTTTAACATTTGAACTGAGTTTCCTGACGGTAACGCAGTGTCGTATGCTTCTTTTTGCCTGACCAGAACTTGTGGGACAAAATCGGCTGTGAAATAGAAACCTCCCTCTTTTTTATCCCAGAAATGGTCCATTAGTTTTTGGTTAAAATCAATAGCATTTTTTAGATACTCTGCTTGGAATGTGGTCTGGTACATCTCCAACAACCCCCAAATCAGGAAGGCATAGTCATCAAGATTGCCATTAACCGCTGCCTCTCCATCACGCCAACGATGCATGAGTTGGTCATCAATTTTCAGATGAGATAAAATGAAATTCAGGGTTTTATTAGCGGCCAAAATGTAATCTTTCCTCTTGAAAACCCTTCCAGCTATGGCCAGTGCAGCGATTGTTAAACCATTCCAGTCAGTGAGTATTTTATCATCCTTATGGGGGTGAACACGATCCTGTCGTGCGGCGAATAATTTTTCCCTAGCACTCTCCATTTTCCACCAGAGTTCTTCGGATGTTTTTTCCAATTGGTTTGAAAGATCTTTCAAACTATTTGTCTGATATAATACATTTTTACCTGTTTTAAAACCAGTGGCTTCTTCTTTGAAGTTTCCTTCNTTATTTACATTGTAAACTTGGCTGAATAGTTCTCCATCTTCTGGTCCCAGTAATTTTTTAATCTCATGGGCAGTCCATAGGTAGAATTTTCCTTCCTCACCTTCACTGTCAGCATCTTCTGCTGAGTAAAAACCGTCTGATGATGATTGCATGTCTCTCATCAGATATTCCAGAACTTCCTGGGCAGTTTCTCTGTATCGTTTATTTCCAGTGGCTTGGTATGCTTCGGTGTATACAATAACCAGTAGTGCTTGGTCGTATAACATCTTCTCAAAATGGGGTTGAATCCATTGCCGGTCCACACTGTAGCGATGAAAACCAAATCCCACATGATCATAGATTCCACCATATGCCATGGCATCTAGGGTTTTCTCCACCATGCTGAGTGCATTGACATCATCCTTCATTTTCCAGTATCGCAGTAAAAATAATAAATGATGTGGTGTGGGGAACTTCTGATAATCTCCGAAACCACCATATTCATCATCGAAGTTCTCTTTTAGTGATTTATAAGCCTTGTTAAGGATGTTTTCTTCTAATTCCTGTCCTGACTTAATTTTGGATAGTTGTTGTAGTGAATAAGTCAATTCTTCTGCAGATTTTTGGAGATCTTGTTTACGATTATTCCACAAGTCATTAACATTTAATATAAGATCTTTGAGTCCGGCACCTCGGCTTCCACTTTCTTTAGGGAAATAGGTTCCAGCAAAGAATGGTTTAAGATCAGGAGTCATGATTATAGTCAATGGCCAGCCCCCTGTACCAGTTATCATTTGGCATGCTGCCATGTAGACACTGTCAATGTCAGGGCGTTCCTCCCGGTCAACTTTTACTGATACGAATACTTTATTCATGATTTTGCCTATTTCTGGGTCTTGAAAAGATTCACGTGCCATGACATGGCACCAGTGACATGTGGAGTAACCTATAGATAGGAATATAGGTTTATCTTCTTTTTTGGCTTTTTGAAATGCTTCATCACCCCAAGGATACCAGTCAACAGGGTTATCTGCATGTTGGAGTAAATAAGGACTTTTTTCATCTTTGAGGTGGTTCTGGTTCAGGGTAGGGGAGGATGTTTTGTTGGACATTATATCACATTGGATTACATAGACTAATTTATTCAGCAAGTTAGCATTTTATTATCCATTTAATACATGAAATGGAACTTTTGGCCTATTTCTTCAATTTACAAGTTTTTCGTTTAATAAAAATAAAATCAAAAAAAATGGGTTAATTAATCTGGCTGTTCACGGTCACATAGGAGGATGTCTCCCACTCCCACGTTCTCAGATTCAACTTCATTGATTAAAATCACCATTGCCGAAACTGGTAATCCAATTATTTTACTGGCTGTTTTGGCAAATGAGTTTACAAGTTCTCTTTTCTGCTCCTTACTCATTTTCGGACCATCAATTGTTATAACTGGCATCTTTTTTCACCTCCAATAATATATTATTAGGTCAAGGTATTTGATAAAATATTTTAAAATAAGATTATTTTTTTTTGGACATACTTTTTTTTAAAAGATTTTTGGAGAAATTTTTTTTCAATATAAATCAAGAATTAATATCAAATTATTGTGATTAATCATGAATTTAATATTAGCAATGGAAAATCTATCGAAATGCACTGATCTACACCTTTTAGTATACATCTAACAGGAAATATTAACTGTTTTCTATGATTTAAAAAATATTTCTATGAACCCATTTTAGATATGAATAATTGTGCTAATTTCAAATGATTATTTTCGAAAATAAATCTAGCTTTGTACTAGTGATATAACAAAAAGATATGTGTTATTGATAAAACAACTATCAGATTTTGCCTAATATGTTGAAGTTAAATAAGTAGGCACAACAAAATTACCATTGATGTTATGATAAGCAAATATAATAATCCAACAAAGGATCACAATGACATCCATCAATGGTAAGTTGGTTTTTATGGTAAAAAATCTACCACTATACTGTATTATTAGTCAAACAAAAATTAACAGGCGACTGGGAGCATGAAAAATAAACCACTATTTAACAAAGAAATTTCACAGAAGCAGAATAACCAAATTTCACATAAAACCAAAGAAAGTGAAGATGATACTGGGGACGAATCTCCCAATACCTCGGATTTTGGTATTTCAACTGATAATAATTCTGTTAAGGACTTGAAAGCCCGTGTAAAATTTTTGGAACAAGAACTAGCTGATAAAGATTCGGAGATTGACTTTTTAAAAGAAAAATTAACCAACAACCAGGAAATCCTCCTTGATGTAATTGAAGATAAAAAAAGCCTTAAAAAGATAGTTCAGGATTTTGAAATGAAACAAATAGATGAAAGACTCAACAATTTTCAACAGTTGCAAAGAAAACAACACCAAATAGAACACCGCCTTTTTGTCACTAAAAACCAACTGGACGAAGCGCGAAATGAACTGAAAATACAAGAAAAAGTCATTAAAGATCTTGAAAAAAGGGGATTAAGGGATTATCTCATGGCTAATTATCCCCAAAGCTATGTGCAGTATCAAAAAAAAGTGTGACTAGTGATGAACACAAAATACCTTTCACTTTTATTTCGTTAAACGTCAATATTACGAAGTTTTCCNTCAATTTTAAAAATTATTATTATTAATGAATTAATTAACACAACACANNCCTATACCTTATATATCTTTCTATTTGCGTCTTATTAGTAAGAAATAACCTACTTTATGATCAATTGAAATTGGTAGTATTTATGTCAGAATCGAAGATAATTATAGCAATGGATGATGATTCGGAAACTGAAAAAATCAATAATATTCTCTCATCAAACTATTACCACACATTACCATTACCTTTTTCTAGAAAAAATAATTCCACAGATACTGATACCGAATTTGAAAACCTTAATTATGTCGATTATGACAGTATGGATTGTGATTCTGCTAATCTGGCTTTAATAGATGAAGTATTAATAAACAAGCCATATATGGAGAATGTCTTAGAAAAAATTAATAAGAAAAATCCAATGTCTGTTGTTTGTGTAACTTCTAATTCTTGTGATGCTGTTATTGATTCAAATAGGGGAATAAACACATTATGCCTTCCCAGACCCTTTAATTCTAGAGAACTCCTTTTAACAGTTGAAATGGCCTTTTATAAGATGAAAATGAAAAATGCGCTTTCTGAAAGCGAAGATAAATATCGTTTGCTAATAGAAAATGCAGATGACCCCATCGCTATCATAAATTATGATGGCCAGTTTCTCATGGCTAACCATAGTGCAGCTCGTTTTTTTGGATGCGAAAAGGAAGACTTCCTTAGTAAAACCATGTGGGATATTTTCCCCCAGGAAAAGGCTGACTCCCAGATGAAAACTATCAGGACTGTTATTAAAACCGGGAAGGGTCAAATCATTGAGAAAGAAATCACCCTTAACGGGAGTAAATATTATTTCAGCACCAATATCCAACCCATGCCTGGNAAAAATGGGGAAATGGGTTCAGTACAGTTAATTGCTCGGGATATAACTCCACTTAAGATGGCAGAAACTGCCCTTAAAAAGAGTGAAAAAAAATTCCGAGAGGTNTTTAACAAGGCCAATGATGGNATATCCTTACACCTTGTGGATGAAAATGGGATGCCAGGTAACTTTACCGAAGTCAACGATGTTGTGTGCCGCAGACTTGGCTACACCAAAGAGGAACTCCTCNAAATGAGTCCTAAAGACTTTATAAACGATAATACACGGAATAAGATCCCTGAAATAATGAAAAAACTGACCACAGAAGGTAGGGCAACCTTTGAATCCATCCTCATCACTAAGAATGGAAGAACCTTGGTAACTGAAATTAGTAATCATCTTTTCAATCTGCAAGGGAAAAAAATGGTGATGTCCATAACCAGGGACATTTCCAAACGAAAACAAAATGAAGATGAACTCTTACGTATACTGGCCGGTATTGAAGGTACCGGAGATGCCATTGGTATAGCTATGCCTGATGGTTCTCATTTTTACCAGAACAAATCATTCACTGAATTGTTCGGATACACTGTTGATGAACTCAATAAACCATTGAAAATAGTGAATCTTTTTGCAGATAAAGAACAAGGAAACAATATTTTGAAAAAAATAATGTCGGGCAATGATTGGAATGGCGAGTTAGATATGGTTGATAAATCTGGAAATGTTTTCCCCGTGTTATTGCGGGCTAATGCCATTAAAAATAAAGAAGGGAATGTTATTGGTTTAAGTGGCGTGCTCAATGATATCACAGAACGTAAAAGGTTAGAAAAAATCTTAAAAACCAGTGAAAGAAGGTTCCGTAACTTGGCTGAAACTGCAATAGATGCTATAATCATTGTAGATGTTGATGAGAAGATAATATTTTGCAATCGGAGCTTAGAAAGAATCTTCGAATACCGGGAAGACGAAATATTAGGCGAATATCTTGATACTTTGATACCTAAACATTATATTGAAGATTTTCAAACAAAATTAGATTATTATAACCAACATGATCTTGAACCAGGAAATATTATTGAAACATATGGGATGAGGAAAGATGGTAGTGAGTTCCCACTGGAAATGTCACTTAACACATTACAAAATGATGATGATATCTTCACCACCTTCATTATCAGAGACATCACCCGTAGGAAATTAAATGAATTTAAGCTAAAAATGAGAGAAGACATTTTCCAATTAATGTCCCTGAACATTAACGAAGTTTTCTGGCTCATTGACCCTTTAACTGGCCAGATTCTATACATGAGCCCATCTTATTATAAAATATGGGGCCAATCAATTGAAGACTTATATCAAAACCCCAGATCTTGGATTGAATCAATACACTCCCACGATAGAGAAAAATTTGTATCTCACATCTTCGGGAAAAATGAAAAAACATCTCAAAACAGAGAAGAAATTGAATGCCGAGTTATACGTCCCGATAACCAAGAAGTATGGATTCGAGTAAGGGCTTTTCCAGAGATTAATCACAACAAGGAGATTTTCCGTAGAGTAGGAATAGCAACTGATATTACCGCTGCAAAAATTAATGGTTACAAATAATACACTGTATACTGTTTACTGGCGTTGATGTTGATTCGTTACTAAACTAACGAGCAAATTCTTCAATTTATTAAAGAATCATTTGATTTTGTATGGTAACTTTTTTTTTGAAGTTTTTTTAAAATCACATGGATAAAACCAGGTCTAAAATGGTTTTATTGTTTTAAACGTATTGTCTAGATTTTGCGGTGACCGTTTGCACTGCATATACACATTTTTTGTGCAACATTTCACAATGATGGATTAAAAATATAATTGCTTGTGAATAGATTTAATGATTAAAGGTAAGTATCCAGTTTAGCAATGAAAAAATTGCTTTTTAATATGAACATAAAGTTCATATTATCTCTTTGTCTATATCTGGATTTTTACCTTATCCACCACCCTAACAAACCCCTTGTCCTGAAAGGGAACATCCGCCGCCGTTCCCTTCAGGATACCTTTTTTTTAAAATTTCAAAGCTCATGGCCTAAAAATATTTATTATATTTTTTAGGAGTGTAGCGAAAATTAAATTAAAAAGATTTTATAAAATCAAATTCATCCCAATAATTTTTCTAAGAATTGGATAATCACTCAAATCATATGGAACAAGTCTGTGATAATATGGAGTTTCCAGAGGATGGCCAAGTAATTGCTGGTTTTAATTTAATCTGCCCTGAATGTGGCATTGCAAATCCTGATGAATCTGAAAATTGTTTAGTATGTGACCGAGACTTGACAAATATCCTTTTATTCTTTGAAGATGACTTTTTCGATTTGGAGATTACAGAAAATTGCTTGATAGAATATCGAAAATCATTCTGGGGCACCCGTAGAACTGGCAAAGTCATTAAATATCCCTTAACAAAAATCAGTAATATTGAATTTGGTTCACCTGTGAACCGTTTCAAATTCGATTTTGAAGGTAAGCGACATGTCCTTCCCCTTAGAGAAGAGAACATGGATAATGTAAAAAAGATATTACCTAAAATAATCGATTAAAAAATCTTACTTTTCCATAATATTATTCTTAATAATTTTTTTTTCAATTTGAACCATTGCTTGCACGAAGATTAGCTCTGTAGATGTCACTATAAATCTACCAAAAAGTATATAAATACCTAGACATATAGACCAAATGTGTGAGTAGTACACATAGGATGGGGAAATTCGACAAAAATACCAGACTTTTCCTAGTACTGTACTGCACACAAAACCTGGTTTTAACCTGATTTAACTCTATTTTTTGGTTGAAACCAGATATAATATGCTTCCAGAGAATTGAAGCCATTTTTCCCCCCTACTAACTCCTATTCATCTCTGGAAGCATTATTATTTTCATTTGACATAATCATATTTCTCGGTTATTTTTTTCTCTCATTTGCTTTCATTTTCAATTCAAATATTAAGGCCCATGCCTCTTCAACTTGGGGAGAAAGATCATTGGATGCTAGTTTAATAAAGGTTTCCAGGGACTCAATTGCCTTACTATAATCACCGAGGAAATTATGTGCTGATCCCTTACCAGCCCATGCTTGGGCATTTTTCGGATTTAAATCAAGAGCATGGTTAAAAGATTTTAGAGCCTCTTCATATTTTTCTAAACTAAACAAGGCAGTGCCATGATTATTCCAGACTTCGTCATTATCAGGAACTAGATCAAGAGATTGTTCGAAACAGTTTATTGCCTCTTCAAATCGGGCTTGAGCCGCATATAACACTCCTAAATTAGACCAAGCTTGTGGATTATCTGGTTCGATGTCAAGAGCCGCATGATATGATTCCATAGCCTGATCATGAAGCCCGATACGAGAAAGAGCAACTCCCCGATTATCCCATATTTTACTATTTTCAGGATCTAGAATGAGAGCTTCATCAAAAAATAAAAGAGCTGACTGATAATCACCATTTTTAAATAGCTTGTTACCTTTTTCTAATAAAATGCTTATGTTATTAGATTTTTTATCAGAAATATTTTCATCCAACTATGATCACCTTAAACCTACTTAGTAGTGCTTAAAAAAAACCATCACTGGTGTATTTTCATCTGTGATTAATAAAGCACCTTCTACATTTTTATGAAAATAAATTTCCAAATGACTAATATCGTCTGATTATAGATTTGTTTATAGTTATATTAAATGGCATAACTAGTATAAACTTATGGATATTCTCTCTATATTTTTGATAGCTGTAGGATTGGCAATGGATGCATTTAGTGTGTCAATAACAAGGGGCATGATACTTAAATGGAATTTAAAACATGCATTCATTATAGCACTATTTTTTGGTGGTTTTCAGGCACTAATGCCTGTTTTTGGTTGGTTGGCAGGTGATCAGTTAGCAGTTATTGTATCATTTTGGGCACCATGGATTGCTTTTCTTCTCCTATTATTAATTGGTGGGAAAATGATTTACGAGGGTATATTCAGGGATGAAAATGACGAATCATGCCAGATTTTCCAAATGAAAGATATTCTAATCTTTTCTGTAGCCACCAGCATTGATGCTTTTGCAGTGGGAGTTACCTTCGCTTTCTTAAACACCAACATATTATTACCAGTCATCATCATAGGCTTGGTTACCTTTGGATTATCCTTTTTAGGAGTTTACATTGGAAAAAATGTTGGACACCTTTTCGAAGGTAAAATTGAATTATTAGGCGGGTTTATTCTGATAGGAATTGGGTTTAAGATCCTTCTAGAATATTTACTTTTTTGAATCCAAATAAAAACTATATTTAACCACTTAATCATCGTTTAAAATAGATAATAATAGATCATATGAATTTTTTTCTAATAAAAGAATTTTTTTAAAGTCTCTCAACAATTTAAGATGAGGATAGTTCATAATTACTCTCCAATATATCCTGTAGAACTTTCTCAACTTGGCTATCTTCATTTTTTTTCGAGCCACTATCACTCCATAAGTCAAAAAATAATTAATTCTTATATAGCATCAAAACAGATCCAGAAAAACTTTTACTAGCAATATCAGCAATTTATTGGCAACTTTGTACTTTTTTAACAGTCTGGATTCATAATAATCGCTGCTTATTTCATGTGCAGGGATGCTAAGTGCTTCAGAAGTCAAGGTATAAAAATAGAATTAATCAAAATAAGAATATTAGTTTTTTTGACTAGGGATAAATAGTGTTGGTTGCCAAACTCTACTTATTCAAAAACAATCAATATTAGTCCCAAAAAAATAAGTAATTCAGCTAATTTATTGGAATATAGGTATCATTCTTTAATTCAATATAACTCCTTTCCAGGACAGCGCAACTCCCTAAACTACATGTTTTCGGTGGTTGTTAAANTAATCTGATATTCACAAATAACATACTTTTTGACCACAGTTTATGGAATGCTAAAAAAANTATTCATTGAATTATTACTTNATATATCCGTACTTTAATAAGTCCAAATTGGAATTTCTCTCCATTGCGCACTGTAACTTTTAAAGGTTTGTATTATCATAGATGAATTGAACCGATCAACCATCAATACCCCTTTACCTAACTTTTCTGCATGAACTCGTTCCACCAAGCCAGGATATTCTTTGACTATTCTCTTCCCATCTTTCCGGTAGGTAGATATGCCNCCATAAAGTGCACGGTTAAGTTTGTTCCTGTCGTTTTGGTTCATTTTAGTGGTGTCATAGGATAATATTATACGTGATTTTAATCTGGAACCTTCAGCAGTCATATCAACAGCTTTACCGTGTAATAAAACTCCTTCCCCACTCATAGCGCTTTTGAGTTCGGCGTCTTTCGTCAAATCATCAAGATCTATATGTTTTACACATAATTTACCAGTTACTAACTCATCAACTTTTTTCATAGCAGAATCTATTTTATTAGAGTAAAAAACAACTAGATCAATATCCTTTAAGGTTTTGGAAGCTGCAGCCCCTGGGAAAAAAATAGATAAGACTCCTTTCACTTTTCTTATTTCCTTGGTTAATTCTACAGCTAATTTAAAGTCCATTTACTTGTCTCCTTTCTATGAATCATGAATTTTATTGAAAAAAAATAACCCCTTAGCTAATTCAATTTTTTCCCCCTGTTATAAAAAGACAATAAGGTTTTTGTTTTACCAGTACTGTTTTTTTTTTGTAAATTCATTTGAGATAAGTTTTCAAAATACTGTTTTATTAATGTAACAGTATTTTTTAGGTAATATAATTTTATATCCTTAAAATCTTTATGACTGTTGATCATAAATTTACTTTTCAGGAGAAATAAATTATTAAATAAAAATTACATTGGTATTAAGAAGTATATTTTATAAGCATAACCTTAATCGGCTGCTAGATTGTTAATAGAGTTTGTTGAATATTTTAATTAAAAAAAGTTCAATTCCAGCACTCAACGCATAAACAAA
>JGI24709J26583_10004161_pt1 | contig 11075 bp, 9 predicted proteins | sample BioPla2DNA1_FD_26583 | JGI IMG/M metagenome (IMG submission 26583) | reverse complement strand
ATGTTGTATATTAAATCCATAAGTCATAGCCTGATATTTTATCAGAGCATCGTGGGTGAACTCTACACCATTAATTCCGAAGATAAATTTACGCAATCCTATTATAAGTTTTAATTGAAAAAAAAACCAAAATGATATAGAATAGACGTATATGTGGTTATCTGCCCTTTGGTGCAGAAAATACCCTATTTAATGAAATAATTTGCCCTAGGCATAAAGGAGTAATATGTACAATTTAGTTAAATCTAAATGGGATGAAATTCTTAAGATATTAAAAGAAGAACATGATATCATGGATGTTTCATTTAATACTTGGATTAAACCATTAGAAATATATTCAGTAGAAAACAATATAATTACACTACTAGTTCCGGATGAAAATATTACGACTAGTTATCTTCATAAAAAGTATTATTTACCACTTAAGGTTGTTATTCAGGAAGTTACTTGCGAAAATCTTGATTTGGAGTTTTTACACCCTAGTGAGATTAGACAAAAGTCTCTAAAGCCATCTTCTTTGGAAAATTCTCCTGATATAAAGCATATTGATGATAATACTGAGAAGAAACTTGAGGCCAAACTCAACCCTAACTATACATTTGATAATTTTGTCATTGGTGCAAACAATAATTTTGCCCAGGCCTATGCATTAGCAGTTGCAGAATCTCCTGCTGAAGTATACAATCCCTTATTTATTTATGGTGGAGTTGGTCTTGGTAAAACACATCTTATGCATTCCATTGGCAATTTCATATTGGATAGAAATCCTAATGCCAAAGTTAGATGTGTAACTTCTGAAGTTTTTACAAATGAAGTAATTAGCGCCATCAGAAGTGAAAGCCAATCCTCTATTATGGAATTTAGAAATAAGTATAGAAACTTAGATGTACTTCTTATAGATGATATTCAATTCATCATAGGAAAAGAGAGAAGTCAGGAAGAATTCTTCCATACTTTTAATACTCTTAAAGAATCAAACAAACAGATTGTTATTTCATCCGATAAACCACCAAAATCAATGACTACATTAGAAGGTAGATTTAGATCGAGATTTGAAATGGGATTAACGGTTGATATTTCATCTCCTGATTATGAAACAAGAATGGCCATTATAAAGAAAAAAGCTGAAAATGAAGGATATAACATTGACGATGAGATATTTGAATATATTGCGGAAAATATCAAATCAAATGTCCGTGAATTAGAAGGTGCTTTAACTAAAATAGTTGCTTTTTCAAGAGTTTCTAGGATGCCTATTGATTTAGATATAGCAAAGGAAGTTCTTAAAGATATAATATCTCCTGATAATAATAAGGTAATAACCCCTGAACTTATTATAGAAACTGTTGCTGATCACTTTGGAATTTCAGTATCTGATATTTCCTCTAAGAAAAAAAGCCAGGATATTGTTTTTCCACGACAAATTGCCATGTTCTTATGTAGACAGTTAACTGAATGTTCACTACAATCAGTAGGGCATCTACTAGGTAAAAAGGATCATACAACAGTAATGCATTCTATAAATAAAGTTCAAAATGAGATTGAAACAAATGATTCAACTCGTAATACAGTGGAAGTTATCAAGAAAAAAATAAATCCTAACTAAATATGTATTATAATAGGAAGAAACTCATTTTTTCATTATTTAATTTATACACTTTAAGCCTTTTGTTTTTCACAATTTATTAACATATACGCATGTAATAATGTTTATTTAATGTGGATTATCATTTTTCAATTTTTATGATTTGTGTATTACTTTTTAATTTTGTGAATATTAATTTTATTTCTTAACAAAGTTTTAATTTGCTTGAAACCAGTAATTTTAAGGGTTTCAAGGCTTATATACATTTCTACACCCTATAATAATACGACGATTATAAAATAAATTATATATATATATATGACAACGCGAAAGGAGTTATATTAAAAATGAAACTTATATGTTCAAAATCAAATCTCTTACAAGGAGTAAGTATTGTACTTAAGGCAGTACCATCAAAAACAACTATGTCAATATTAGAATGTATTCTTATTGATGCTAATACACATGAGATAAAGTTTACAGCTAATGATATGGAATTAGGTATTGAAACAATTATAGAAGGTGATATTGTAAATAAAGGAATGGTAGCAGTAGATGCTAAGATATTTTCTGAAATAGTTAGAAAACTTCCTGACAATGAAGTTGTTATTGAAACAGATGATGATTACAGAACTACTATTACTTGTGAGAAAGCAGTATTTACTATTGCTGGTAAATCAGGTGAAGACTTTTCTTATCTGCCTGTAATTGAAAAAAATAAATTCATTTATCTTTCTCAATTTACTCTTAAAGAGATTATAAGACAAACTATTTTTTCAATTTCAGATAATGACAATAATAAACTAATGACTGGTGAACTATTTGAAATAAAGGGAAATGAATTAAAAGTAGTTTCATTAGATGGACATAGAATATCTATTCGTAAAGTAGATCTTAAAGATTCTTTCGATGATATAAAAGTTATTGTGCCAGGTAAAACACTTATAGAGATTAGTAAGATTTTATCAGGTGGTGTTGATGATGAAGTAAGAATCTTCTTCACAAATAATCATATTGTTTTTGAGTTTGATAATACTGTTGTTGTGTCAAGATTAATTGAAGGCGAGTATTTTAAAATTGATCAGATGTTATCAAGTGATTATGAAACAAAATTCTCAATCAACAAAAGAGAATTTTTAGATTGTATTGATAGAGCTACTCTTTTAGTTAAAGAAGGAGATAAGAAGCCTATTATTATAAATATAACTGATGGTGACATGGAATTAAAAATCAATTCTGTGGTTGGTTCAATGAATGAAAATATTGATATCGCCAAAGAAGGAAAAGATATAATGATTGGATTTAATCCTAAATTCCTTATTGATGCGTTAAAAGTAATTGATGAAGAGGAAGTTAATATATATATGGTTAATCCAAAGGCTCCTTGTTTTATTAGAGATGATGAGAATAAATATACATACTTAATACTTCCAGTTAATTTTACTACAGCTAACTAGAAAGGATTATGATGGAAGAAATCAAATTAAGAGAAGATTACATAAAACTTGGTCAAGCGTTAAAAGCTGCTAATCTTGTAGGCTCTGGTGTTGAAGCTAAGTTTGCCATTCAAGATGGACTAGTAAAAGTAAATGGTGAGATACAAACTCAGCGTGGAAAAAAACTAGTAGATGGAGATGAGGTTGAGTTCCAAGGAGAAACAGTCAAAATTTTAAAATAGTAAAGTTGGTATCTAAATGTATGTTCAGTCATTAGAATTAAATAATTTTAGAAATTACGATAATCTGAATATAGGTTTTGAAAAAGGCACTAATATCCTTTATGGTAATAATGCTCAGGGAAAAACAAATATTATGGAGTCCATCTATCTATGTAGTACCAGCAAATCCCATCGGGGAATCAAAGATAGAGATATGATAAAATTTGGTTGTGATGAATCTCACATAAAAATTACAGTTGTTAAAAATAACGTACCTGTAAGAATAGATATGCATCTCAAAAAAAACAGAGCAAAGGGTATAGCAGTAAATGGTATTCCAATAAAGAAAGTCAATGAGTTGTTTGGAATTTTGAATGTTGTGTTTTTTTCACCAGAGGATCTTGCCATTATAAAAAATGGGCCTGCTGAGAGAAGAAGATTCATCGATTTGGAACTGTGCCAGTTAGATAAGGTATATGTTTTTAATATTATGAATTATAACAAAATAGTGAATCAACGTAATAAACTTTTAAAAGACTTAAATTACTATTATGATAAAGATTTGTATAATACTTTAGATGTATGGGATATTCAGTTAGCAGATTATGGATCTAAGATAATTACTAGAAGAACTCAGTTTATAGATGAAATAAATGAAATTATTTATGGAATACATCGTAATATAACCAATGGTAAAGAAGATATAATGATAAAGTATGAGCCAAATATTGTGGGCAATAATCTATATGATCAGCTTTGTCATAATAGAGAAAAGGATATAAAATATAAAACTACATCTGTTGGACCACATAGGGATGATATTAGTTTTTATAATAAAGAAGTGGATATTAGAAGATATGGAAGTCAAGGTCAGCAAAGAACAGCTGCATTGTCCCTTAAACTTTCAGAAATAGAACTAGTAAAAAATATTATCAAGGATATGCCAGTTTTGCTTCTTGATGATGTTTTATCTGAATTGGATAGTAATAGACAAAGACACTTATTAAGCAGTTTACATAATGTTCAGACTATTATTACCTGTACGGGCTTAGATGAATTTGTTCAAAACAGGTTTAATATTGATAGTATTTTCAAAGTAGTAGAAGGAACAGTAGAAAGGAGCAACAATGAGTAACAACAACAATTATGGCGGAGATCAGATTCAAATCTTAGAAGGTCTGGAAGCTGTAAGAAAGAGACCAGGTATGTACATAGGAAGTACATCATCAAAAGGTCTACATCATTTAGTATATGAGATTGTTGATAATTCTGTAGATGAAGCTCTGGCAGGATATTGTAGTACTATTGAGGTACAAATCAATAGTGATAATTCTATTACAGTGAAAGATAATGGTAGAGGTATTCCTGTAGATACTAATACAAAAACAGGAAGGCCGGCAGTAGAATTAGTATTTACCGTATTACACGCAGGTGGTAAATTCGGAGGCGGAGGATACAAAGTATCTGGTGGACTCCATGGAGTAGGCGCATCTGTAGTTAATGCTCTTTCAAAATGGCTTGAAGTTAAGGTGTATAGAGATGGAAATATATATAGCCAAAGATATGAAAAGGGTCATGTAATGAATGAGATGACAATAGTAGGTAGTTGTGATGAATCATTTACCGGTACTGAAGTTACATTCTTGCCTGATGCAGATATTTTTGAAGAAACAGTATATGATTTCGATATATTAAAGACTAGACTTAGAGAAACAGCATTCTTAACTAAAAATTTAAGAATTATATTAAAAGATGACAGGGAAGAAAAGAAAGAAATAGTTTTCCATTATGAAGGTGGAATTCAGGAATTTATAAATTATTTAAACAAGGGAAAATCTCCTTTGTTTAGCCAAGTTATTTACTGTGAAGGTACAAAAAGTGATATTTATGTTGAAGTAGCACTACAACATAATGATTCTTATACAGAAAATATATATAGTTTTGTAAATAACATCATAACTCCTGAAGGAGGAACACATCTAGAAGGATTTAAGAGAGCAATTACAAAGACATTTAATGAATATGGTCGTGCTAATAAAATAATTAGAGAAAATGAACAAAATCTTGCAGGTGAAGACATAAGAGAAGGTATGACTGCAATTATAAGTATTAAAATTGCAGACCCTCAGTTTGAAGGTCAGACCAAACAAAAATTAGGAAATTCTGATGCAAGAAATGCAGTTGAAAGTGTTGTAACAGAGCAACTTACATACTTTTTAGAACAAAATCCTAATGTAGCAAAATTAATCTGTGAAAAATCTATAGTTGCCCAAAGGGCTAGGGATGCCGCAAGAAAAGCGAGAGAATTAACTAGAAAAGCAAAAACAGCTCTTGATGGAAATGGATTACCTGGAAAATTAGCAGACTGTTCAGACAAAAATCCAGCTAATTGCGAGATTTATATAGTCGAGGGAGATTCGGCTGGTGGATCTGCGAAAACAGCGAGAGATAGATCTACACAAGCAATACTTCCTTTGCGTGGTAAAATTTTGAATGTAGAAAAAGCTAGACTTGATAGAATTCTTGGTAATACAGAGATTAGAACCATGATTACCGCATTTGGAACAGGAATTCATGAAGATTTTGACATTAACAAGTTAAGATATCACAAGATTATTATTATGACTGATGCCGATGTTGATGGAGCACATATTGCAACATTACTATTGACATTCTTCTACAGGTTTATGCCGCAGCTTATAAAGGATGGATATGTATATTTAGCAACACCTCCTCTTTATCAGATAACCAAAAATAAGAAAAATTGGTATGCATATTCGGATGTAGAATTAAACGATATTTTGGTAGAAGTGGGAAGAGATGGAAATAATAAAATCCAGCGATACAAAGGTCTAGGAGAAATGGATGCTCAGCAGTTATGGGATACAACAATGAATCCGCAAACCCGAATACTAAAGAAAGTTCTTTATGATGAAGAAAAATTATCTGAATTAGATATTACATTTACAACACTTATGGGAGATCAAGTTGAGCCTAGACGTGAATTCATAGAGACAAATGCAAGATATGTCAAAAATATTGACATATAGGAGGGTAATTTAGATGGATGAAAATATTTTTGATAAAGTTCATGATGTAGACTTAAAAGAAACCATGGAAAAATCTTACATCGAATATGCAATGAGCGTAATCGCATCAAGAGCATTACCAGATGTAAGAGATGGTCTTAAGCCAGTACAGAGAAGAATTTTATACTCAATGATAGAATTGAATAATGGACCAGATAAGCCACATCGTAAGTGTGCTCGTATCGTCGGAGATACAATGGGTAAATACCATCCACACGGTGATAGTTCTATTTACGGGGCTTTAGTTAATCTTGCCCAAGAATGGTCAACAAGATATCCATTAGTAGATGGTCATGGAAACTTTGGTTCTGTAGATGGTGATGGTGCTGCTGCGATGCGTTACACAGAAGCCAGACTTAGTAAAATATCAATGGAGATGTTAGCTGATATCAATAAAGATACAGTAGATTTTGCACCTAACTTTGATGAAACAGAAAAAGAACCAGTAGTATTACCATCAAGAATACCAAATCTTCTTGTAAACGGCACAAGTGGTATTGCAGTAGGTATGGCAACAAACATTCCTCCTCACAATATTGGAGAAGTTATAGATGCTATTATCCATATAATAAATAAAAACATCGAGGAAGATGCAGTAGCAGACATAGATGAAATTATGAGTATTATCAAAGGACCAGACTTCCCAACAGGAGGAATGATTCTTGGTACTCGTGGTATTAATGAAGCCTTTAGGACAGGTAGAGGAAAAATTAGAGTTAGAGCTATTTCAAATATTGAAGTAATGGACAATGGAAAGAACAGAATTATTGTCACAGAACTTCCATATATGGTAAACAAGGCAAGACTTATTGAAAAAATTGCAGATTTAGTTAAAGAGAAAAAAATAGATGGTATAACAGATTTAAGAGATGAATCTAATAAGGACGGTATGAGAATTGTCATTGAACTTCGTAGAGATGTAAATGCCAATGTTCTGCTTAACCATTTATACAAACATACTCAGTTACAGGATACATTTGGTGTAATTATGCTAGCATTAGTTAATAATGAACCAAAGGTTCTAAACATCTGTGATATGTTGAACTATTACATACTACATCAAAAGGATGTAGTTACAAGAAGAACGAGATTTGAGTTAAACAAGGCGGAAGAAAGAGCTCATATTTTAAAGGGATTACTTATTGCATTAGACAATATTGACGAAGTAATAAAAATTGTTAGAGGATCAAGGACTACACAAGATGCCAAGAATGGCTTAATGGAAAGATTTGGATTGTCAGAAGTTCAGGCTCAGGCCATTGTCGATATGAGACTCCGTACTCTTACAGGACTTGCAAGAGAAGATATTGAAAAAGAATACGAAGAACTTATGGCTACAATAGATTATTTAAAATCATTATTAGCAGACGAGAAAAAACTTCTTGGCGTTATTAGAGATGAAATCACAGTTATAGGTGATAAGTACAGAGATGAAAGAAGAACAGTAATAGGTTTTGATGATGAATTCACAGATGAAGACCTTATTCCTCTTGAAAACGTAGTTATTGCAAGAACATCTCTTGGATATATTAAGAGAATGACAGTAGATAATTTCAAAGCCCAACATAGAGGTGGTAAAGGAATTAAAGGAATGCAAATAATCAATGATGATTATATTGTTGACCTACTTATGACTTCAACACACCACTACTTAATGTTTGTAACAAATATGGGAAGAGCATATAGGATAAAAGCATACAAAATTCCAGAAGCAGGAAGAACCGCGAGAGGAACAGCAATTGTAAATCTTATAAATCTTCTTCCAGGTGAACAAATACAGGCGGTTATTCCAATAAAGGAATATAAGGATGAGCGTTTCCTAATAATGTGTACAAAGAAAGGCATTATAAAGAAAACACCACTCTCAGAATATCAAAATATTAGAAAGTCAGGAATTATAGCCATATCTCTTAGAGAAGATGATGAATTGGTTGAGGTAAAGACAGCTGATAATACAGATAAAATTTTGATGGTAACAAAGAATGGAAAATGTATTAAATTTGCCCTCACAGATGTTAGGAGAACAGGAAGAAATTCTATTGGTGTTAGGGGTATAAATCTTGCTTCTAAGGATGAAATTGTAGGAATGCAGTTAGAACGACAAGGAGAGGCATTATTATTCATATCTGAAAAAGGTATGGGTAAGAGAACTCTTGTTGGAGAATTTGGAGTTCAGCGTAGAGGCGGTAAAGGTCTCAAATGCTATAAAGTAAATGAAAAAACAGGACATTTAGTTGGAGTTAAGGCAGTAAATGACGACAGTGAAATTATGATGATAACTTCGGAAGGAATCATTATCCAAATTCCAGTAGATGATATATCTGTAGTTGGAAGAGATACATCAGGTGTTAAACTTATTAGAATTGACTCTGAAAAAAATATCAGTGTAGTTGCAGTGGCAAAGGTGAGAGAAACACCAGAAGTAGTATCAGATGAGGAAGCAGTAGATATTGCAGACGTAGATGATATTGATGACGATGGCATTGACGAAAACATAATGGATGATGACAGCGAAAGTAATGTTGTTGAAGAAAATGATGTGAATAGCGAAGAAGAATAATAAAAGGATTTCCCACGTAAAAAGGCGTGGGAAATTTTTAAAGAAAAGTACCAGGAGGCAAAATGAGAATTATAAATGTTAAAGAAATTACAGATGCAGTAAAAGACATGTGTATAGAAGCAACACATTTTCTATCATCAGATATGAAGGAATCACTTAGCAAAGCTAAAGAAAAAGAAGAGTCTCCTCTAGGGAAACAAATATTGGAACAACTCCAAGAAAATCTAGATATAGCAGAGAAGGAAATGATTCCTATTTGTCAGGATACCGGTATGGCAGTGATATTCATAAATGTTGGTCAAGAGGTACATTTTGAGGATGGAAACTTGGAAGATGCCATAAATGAAGGTGTAAGAAGAGGATATATAGATGGATATTTACGTAAATCTGTAGTAGATGATCCTATTATTAGAAATAATACAAAAGACAATACACCAGCAGTTATATATTATAATATTGTTGAAGGTGATAAAGTGGATATTACATTTGCTCCAAAAGGCTTCGGTAGTGAAAATATGAGTAAAATACATATGTTAAAACCTGCAGATGGAATAAATGGAGTAAAAGAAGCTATAATAAACACAGTAAAGGACGCTGGTCCCAATGCATGTCCTCCAATGGTGGTGGGTGTGTGTGTAGGAGGAACATTTGATAAATGCGCGGTATTATCAAAAAAAGCATTAACAAGAGAAGTCGGTGTACATTCACAAATATCATGGGTAAAAGATTTAGAGATAGAAATGCTTGATAAAATAAATGCTTTAGGAATAGGGCCAGGGGGATTAGGAGGAACACAGACAGCACTTGCAGTAAACATTGAAACATATCCAACACATATTGCAGGAATGCCGGTGGCAGTAAATATATGTTGTCATGTAAATAGACATGCGCACAGAGTAATATAGAAACTACTCAGAATATTATGGCTTTAGATAGCCAGGTCTAGAAAAACAAAGCAAAAAGTTTTGTACCCAAAATGAAGAATAATAAAGTAGTAAAAGAATATAATTATAGAAGGAAGAGATGAAATATGGATAAATATATAAATTCACCAATTAGCAATGAGGATGCTAAATCTCTTAGAGCAGGAGATTACGTATACATATCTGGAATTATATATACAGCTAGAGATGCAGCACACAAAAAGATGTCAGAAGTGTTAGACAAAAAAGAGAATCTTCCTATAGATATGTCCAACAACATAATATATTACATGGGGCCATCTCCAGCAAGAGAAGGAAGAACAATAGGATCTGCAGGGCCAACAACGGCAAGTCGCATGGATAGATATACGCCATCATTATTAGACCTTGGATTAAAAGGGATGATTGGAAAGGGAAAGCGTTCGGTTGAAGTTATAGATGCAATAAAAAGAAATGGAGCAGTATACTTTGCGGCAGTTGGTGGAGCAGGAGCTATATTATCAAAGTGCATCGAAGAGAGTGAAGTAATAGCATATGATGAGCTTGGAACAGAGGCAATAAGAAAATTGAAGGTTTCCAATTTTCCCGTAATAGTTGTCATAGATTCAGAGGGAAATAACCTATATGAAACAGCTATAGAAAGATATAAAATATAATTGACAAACAGTTGTCTTTCAAGTATAATAACTTGTGCGTCACGAAAGTGACCATCATAATTGGAAGGCAATCTACTTCAGGAGGAATACTCAAGAGGCTGAAGAGGCGCCCCTGCTAAGGGTGTAGGTCGTTAACGCGGCGCGAGGGTTCAAATCCCTCTTTCTCCGTTACTTTCACAATAACAAGATTTTCACCAGCTGGCGAACATCTGGTGATTTTTTACGCAGTAAAGATAATACAAGTATTATTAAAAAAGTGTAGAAAATTGTTGACAAACACATCAGAAGATGTTATTATGAAAGTCCACCGCATAAAACCGGTGAAAATTTTAAATCGAAAGATTTAAAAAAAAGTTAAAAAAGTTGTTGACAAGGCACTAGACGATATGATATATTATACAGGCTGTCGCTTAAGACAACAACGCAAAACAAACTGTACATTGACAACTAAACAATAAACCATCCCTGAAAATTCTTTATAAGATTTTCAGCGAACTATCTCAACAATGAGATATTTCCAAACAACAGTAATGAGAACCTAGTTCTCAAATGGATAGAATAGCTAACGTTATTTTGATCCAAGAATTAAACACTTTTAACGAGAG
>JGI24709J26583_10004160_pt1 | contig 11076 bp, 9 predicted proteins | sample BioPla2DNA1_FD_26583 | JGI IMG/M metagenome (IMG submission 26583) | reverse complement strand
TTTATTCTAAATGAACATATTGGTGGCGGTGAATCATGGGGATTAGATATTAAGGATGGAGGCGCAAGCATTCTTCAACCATACACATCAAACGAAGGCGAAAAGTGGTTCAAGGGTACTGCGAATTCAGTATTTCAAAATATCAGTTTTATTGATTTAAAACACCCTAAATACGTTCTGATACTATCGGGTGATCATATTTATAAAATGGACTATAGAATGATGTTAGAAACACATAAGAAAAACAACGCCGATTGCACTATTGCAGTTATACCAGTACCCTTAGAAGAAGCATCACGATTTGGCATTATGAATACGAATAATGACGGTCAAATTATTGAGTTCGAAGAGAAACCCGCTAAACCAAAAAGCAACTTGGCCTCAATGGGTATATATATATTTACATGGGAGAAATTGCGTGAATACTTAAGAAAGGCTCCCGATGCATTAGTGGATTTCGGTAAAGACGTAATTCCAACATATTTAAGAAATGGCGAACGTCTTTATGCCTACAAATATGAAGGCTATTGGAAGGACGTTGGAACAATCAACTCTTTATGGGAAGCTAATATGGAATTTCTAGATCCCAATCACCCCTTAAAAATAAGAGATTATGAATGGCAAATATTTTCTAAAAATGTAGTTTCACCACCATTATTTATTCATCATAATGCAAAAGTTAACAATTCCATTATTACTGACGGTGCAATTATTAGAGGTGATATACTTCATTCGGTTATATCGGGTGATGTTTATGTTGGTGAAAATTCAATAATAAAAGACAGTGTCATAATGGCAGGAACAAAGATTGGCTCAGGAGCATTTGTAGAATATGCCATTATAGGCGAAAATGCCTCCGTCGCAGATAATGCTAAAATAAGAGGTACCCCTGACAATATTTTAGTAATCGGATANGAAGAATCAGTTGGAGGTGAGTATCATGAGAAAGCATGAACTATGTGCAATACTAAATGTTGCTGAAGACGATACTGAGTTGGGTGTACTTACTAAAAAACGCCCTATTGCATCACTTCCCTTTGCTTGCCGGTACCGTATTATCGACTTTAATCTGTCAAACATCGCTCATGCTGATGCTAAATCCGCAGCAATATTTATAGCAGATTCTGGACGCTCTCTATATGATCATATACGTTCGGGGAAATGCTGGGACTTAGATTCCTATGGTGGTGGTATTTTCACTTTTTCTCAAAACCGTCACAAGAAAGCACTATATGAGGCTGCAAGTCGTAAAGGTGATTTTTATGAAGACCATTTAGCTTTCTTAACCCGGTCAAAAGCAAACTATGTTTTTGTAGCAGGGTCAAAAATTATTGCTAATTTGGATTTAGTAGACGTAATTAAAAAACACGAAACCACTCCCTGTGAGATTGTTAGAATATATAAAGAAGTTCCTAAGGCTGAAGTTATTAACCGTCCTAAAGAGCGTTTGTTTACTATAAATGACAGTGGGAAAATAACTAATGTTGTTGAAGAAGGTCGTGTAACAATCGACACCGAAACTGCACTGTTAGATATGAATATGAGTGTCCTTAAGGTGCATACCTTAATAGATATAATTAAGCGTGCCGAAGCAGACAATTTGAATGAAGACATTACAGACATAATAAATCATTATTTACTTGATTATTGTGTTAATAGCTATGAATATAAAGGTTATTTAGCAAACATTGAGTCTGTTAAAGACTATTACAATGCAAACATTGGCATGCTTAACGAAGAAAATTTTAATGAATTATTCCACAATCAATTACCCGTTATCACAAAGACACAAAGCGGTGTTCCCACATATTTCTCGGAAAATGCCGACATTAATCTAAGTCAGTTTGCTACAGGTTGCGAAGTCTATGGCACCGTTGAAGAATCTCTAATATTTCGAAAAGTGAATATTCATGAAGGTGCTAAAATAAAAAACTCTATTATTATGCAAGGGTCTAGAATAGGTGCTGGTGCAATAATAGAATATGCAATTTTAGATAAAAATGTTGTAGTGGAACCCGGTGTTAGAATTATAGGTACACGTGATAATCCTATAGTTATTGGTAAGGATATTACTGTTCACGCCTACTTTTGGAACATTTAAGATGTAAGGAAATTAATGTTCTTAGGTGACTATTGTTGCGGCAGAATGCTTGATAGATGGAGGTTTGTTTATGAAATTACTATTTGTTTCCTCTGAAGCAGCTCCTTTCTTTAAAACTGGAGGCTTAGGTGATGTAGCCTATGCTTTACCCAAAGAACTAAAAAAACAAGGTATTGATGTACGAGTGGCTTTACCATACTACTTGTCTATGCCACAAGAATATAAAGACAAGCTGCAGGATGTACTTCATTTCCGAGTACAAATGGGTCATGAAGGCGTCTATGCTGGTGTTAAAACATTAAATCTTGACGGGATAGAATATTACTTCATCGATAATTTACAATACTTTGATCGTCCTAATTTATACGGATATCATGACGATGGAGAGCGCTTTGCCTTCTTTGATATGGCTGTAATAGAAATGATGGAACGTGTAAACTTTATACCGAATATAATTCACTGTAATGACTGGCAAACTGGTATGATTCCTGCATTACTTGTGGATAAGTATCATTGGATTAATGTATATCGCGATATACGCAAAGTATTTACAATTCACAATATTCGTTTTCAGGGTCAATATAATCCCGTCGTATTAAGTTCATTGTTTGGTATTGGGTATAGCATTTTTCATGATAATGGAGCAAAACATTATGAGGATGTTAATTTTTTAAAGGCGGGTATTAACTACTCAGATATTGTTACTACCGTATCTCCAACTTATGCACGAGAGATTCAAACACCTCAATTCGGCGAGGGTCTGGATGGTGTTCTACGCAATGCAAGTTTTAAGCTTCGTGGAATTATTAATGGCATAGATTATGAAGAAAACAACCCCCAAACCGATGAGAAAATTCCTTTCAACTACTCTCTAAATGATATGAAGGGTAAACTTGACAATAAACTGCACTTACAATCTAAACTTAATCTGCCACAAAGTGAAAGTACACCACTCATTGGAGTTGTCTCCCGTCTCACAAACCAAAAAGGGATGCAACTAGTGCAAGAAATCGCCGAAGATTTACTTACAACACGAAATATTCAGATTGTAGTACTTGGCACAGGTGAGCAAGAATATGAAAATTCCTTCCGCTATTTCGATTGGAAGTATAATAATCAGTTCCGAGCAATTATTGATTTTGATATAGCATTAGCTCAACAAATATATGCTGGTGCAGATATGTTCCTGATGCCATCAGCTTTCGAGCCATGTGGTTTATCGCAAATGATTTCGCTACGCTATGGAACTTTGCCTATTGTACACGAAACTGGCGGTTTAAGTGATACAATTGTGCCTTACAATAAATATACTGGCGAAGGAACGGGCTTTACATTTTATGACTTTAATGGTTATACTCTTTTAAATACCATTTATCGCGCTTTGCATGTATACGATGAAGAGCCTGAAAAATGGAAACAGTTAATAAAACAAGGCATGGAAATAGATTTTAGTTGGACGAAACCAGCAAATGAATATATCGATATTTATAACGAGCTATTGGGGACTTAATGTACTATAGCACATGTTAGGAGGGTAATATGAGTTTGACTATACCAGAATTTCAAAACGAGTTTTCTCGTATTTTTAAAAGTTTATATGCTTTTAATGTTGAAGAAGGTTCATCAAAGGATCATTTTATGGCATTAGCGCAATTTGTCCGAGCACAATATAGCAATAAATGGCTTAACACGAAGCGTACATATTTCGAAAACAAGGAAAAGCAAGTATATTATTTTTCAATGGAGTTTTTACCAGGAACTCAGTTAAGAAACAATCTACTAAACATTGGAATCATTGATGTTGTCAAAAATGGACTCAGTCAAATGGGATTGGATTTTGATGAAATAGCCGCAAATGAAGTGGATCCCGCCTTAGGTAATGGGGGTTTAGGACGGTTAGCCTCATGTTTTATGGACTCAATGGCAGCAACTGGTATAGCAGGCAATGGTAATGGTATTCGCTATAGGTATGGTTTGTTTAAGCAAAAGTTTGTAAATGGATATCAGGTAGAATTACCAGAGAANTGGTTAAGGAATATTAACNCTTGGGAAGTTCGCCGTGAAGATAAATCTGTGATTGTACGCTTTGGCGGCAATGTAAACTTAATAAGTGAAGAAGGTAAATATTTTAGAGTTGAGCATACAAATACAACAGATATTCTAGCAGTACCGTATGATACACCAATAATTGGGTATAGAAACAATATAGTAAATACATTACGATTATGGTCGGCTGAAATCCCATATGGCGATGAAGAAAAGTTCCCAACCCTGCGAGATCGTGACGCTGTAAAAGAAATTACCGAAGTTTTATATCCCGACGATTCGAACTACGAAGGGCGATTATTACGCTTAAAACAAGAGTATTTCTTTGTAAGTGCTGGCATTCAAAGTATCATTCGCTATTTTAAATCAATGAATTTACCAATGGTTGATTTTGGGGAGAAAATTCAGTTACATATTAATGATACTCATCCNTCATTGATCATCCCTGAGCTAATGCGCATATTAATGGATGAAGAGCGTATGTCATGGGAAGTTGCCTGGGAAATAACAAAAAAAGCAACTTCATATACTAATCATACTATTTTGCAAGAAGCAATGGAGCGCTGGCCAGAATCCATGATGCAGGGCTTATTACCCCGGATTTATCAAATACTTAAAGAAATCGATAAACGTCATGTAGTTAATAAATCCCATCTGTACAATATGGATATAGCACAAAAAACTCGTCCATTTGAACATGGACAAATTAAAATGGCTAATATTGCTATACTTGGCAGTCATAGCGTTAACGGCGTATCAAAACTACATACAGAAATTTTGCGAAATGATACATTGAGGGATTTTGCTACTTTATATCCTTACAAGTTTAACAACAAAACAAACGGTATTACAATGCGTCGTTGGGTGATGCTTTCAAACCCCGATTTAACAAAACTAATTGATAATTTAATCGGTGAGTCTTGGAGAACCAATCCAAACGATCTGAGAATTTTGCGCGCCTTTAGTGACGACCATAGCATTCTTGAAGCATTAGCTGAAGTAAAGCTCAATAACAAAAGGCGTTTTGCACAGTACATAAAAAAAGAGATGAACATAGACATAAACACAAATGCAATATTTGATGTTCAAATTAAACGACTACACGCATACAAGCGCCAATTACTAAAAGCTTTACATATTTTACATAGATATCTGCAGTTAAAAGATGACCCCACGATGAATATGGTACCGCGTGTATTCATTTTTGGAGCGAAAGCTGCACCTTCATATACATATGCGAAGCAAATAATAAAATTTATAAATGAATTAGCTAATTTGATTAACAATGATACCGATGTAGGCGATAAAATGAAAATAGTATTTGTTGAAAATTATGGTGTTTCTTCAGCTGAACTAATTATTCCCGCAGCTGACATATCGGAACAAATTTCAACTGCTGGCAAAGAAGCCTCAGGAACTTCGAATATGAAATTGATGGCAAATGGTGCTATTACCGTTGCTACTTTAGATGGTGCAAATGTAGAAATAACTGAATATGTTGGTGAAGATAATATCTTACTATTTGGTATGCGAAGTGAAGATGTTAATGAATTCTATCGTAATGGTAATTATAACTCCCGTGAAATTTATGAGAAGAACCCACGTATTCATCGTGTGTTAAATGCGTTGGTCAATGGAACTGTCCCCAACATTGAAAATGAAGGTAAAGACATATTTGATTCATTAGTAACATATAACGATGAGTATTTTGTGTTAAATGACTTCGACTCCTATGATGCCGTTCAACAAAAAGCAGATGAACTCTACCAAAATAAGCATAAATGGTATCAAAAAGCTCTAATAAATATTTCGCAATCTGGTAACTTTAGTTCGGACTATACCATATCCAGTTATGCTCGCGATATTTGGCATATTTATACTACCAGGGACCGTGAACGAATTGAAATGAGTTAATTGGCAAGATGACTGCTCGGCACAGTGTTTTGACAACTGATTGACCAAAGAATGACCAGTTGCCAAAGATGCTGTGCCTTTTCAACATTTGAAAAAAGAGCAGTAAATCTTGAATTAATAATGTTTTTCATGCGAAAGCCTTTCGGCTTTTTCTGCAATTTCTTTCGTCTCGTGGATAGTTCCAAAGGGGTGTTGCGGCGGAGCATAAATGGAGTATAGTTTTAAAGGTCTGTTTCCAATGTTAATCACATTGTGCCATGTGCCCGCTGGAATAACAATGGCATAGTCTCCATCCACTCTTTTCGAAATATTCAGGTTGTCCTTGCAGCTACCCATTTTTACAAGTGCGTATCCACTATCCACTCGTATAAACTGATCAAGATTTGAGTGCATTTCAAGCCCGATATCACCGCCACATGGTATGCTCATTAACGTAACTTGAAGATGCCTTCCCGTCCACAAGGCTGTCCGATAATGGGGGTTATAATTTGCATAGCGGTGTATGTTCACAACCAAGGGCTCTGGACCGTAATCCTGTATTTGTCTGGTAGATTGTCTTCTATACACTGTACTGTACTCCTTCATAGTGTTCTATTATATACTATGAATTGATCATGCATCTGTGTCATTTGATATTTATCAGTACAGTTTGTTATTTATAATTACTCAATTATCTTCGAGTCGTATCGGAGTAAACCCTCCTTTTTCATTTTTACAAGTTCTCTGGAAAGTGATGTGGGGTCCATACAAGCTTTATACTCTATACCTGTTTTCATTTCTTTCAACATTAATTGAGCTGATTCCAGTTCATTTTCACCAACAATAGCGACATAAGGAATTCCCTGCTTATTTGCAAAGTCCAATGATTTCTTTAGTCTTCTGTCTGCCATTTCAACATCTACTTTCAGTCCTTTACTCCTTAATTCGGTCGCAAGCTTCAGACAAGCCTTTTGTGTGCCAACTGGTATGATATATAAATCAACTGGCGGTTCACTGATAATAGCACCTTTTAGCATTAAGGCCTCATAGATTACATCAAGCCCAAAGGTCATCCCTACAGCAGGATAGTCAAGGCCATTATCAATAAATGAACCAATGATATTATCATATCTTCCTCCCGCCCCTACACTGGATGTAATACTTTTATTAAGTAGAAATACTTCCCATACCCGTCATTTCTGTTTCCTCCTTTTTTCCTCATTTTTATTAAGTTCCAGATATCACACTGAATATTAAGGCTTACAATTTCCACATGGTTCGTAACCTTGATTAATTAATTCATCTCGAGTGTGGAGCCATTCTTGCTTGTTATTCTCACTCATCCTTCCTACACTATGACATGTAGGGTAATGGAATTTTTTGGTACTTGTATTTAATATATATTTGATATCCGTATCCTTGTTATGACTACCAGTATTGGAGTTCGCCGGTGCCTGTGTCGGCTTTACTGTAGGTGTTGCTGTTGCATGAGGCATAGTTGTCACAGTTGGCTTTCCAGTAGGTGCTGGTGTCGGCGTTAGTTTCGATACAGGAGATAGCGTATTGGCATTCTCATTCCTCATAACAGTAAACGAAACAGTCTTGCCATTACTTGTACAGATAATATCACCCTGCATATCCGTCCTATATGTCTTAATATCAGCATCACGTAAGCGACTTAAAGTATTTTCGTGAGGATGTCCATATTGATTGTTTCGTCCAACCGAAATAACGGCATACTCAGGCATTACTTCTCTTAAAAACAGATAAGTTGTTGAAGTTTCTCCTCCGTGGTGACCTACCTTAAGGACAGTAGTATCTAGATCATATCCTTGTTCCAAGATATCTTGCTCTTCCTCTCGCTCCGCATCACCAGTAAAGAGAAAGCTGGTATCTCCATAAGTAATTCTTAAAACAATTGAATTATTATTAACATCATTATCATAACGAACGGGTCCTAATATCTGAACAGTTGCACTACCTAATTTAAATGTCTCGCCTGCCTTAGGAACTGTAATACTAACATTTTGAATATTTAGATACTTAAGAAAATTATTGAAGGCCGTACTTTCATAAGATGTAACTGGAGAGAAAACTGTATCTACAGTGGCATAATTTAACGCACCCGCTAGCCCTCCCACATGGTCCTCATGTGGATGAGTGCTTACAATATAGTTCAATTTATCAATAGATTGTTTTTTCAAATAAGTATAGATCACATTTGAGCTCTTACTAGTGCCACCATCAATTAGCATAGATTCTCCATCACAAAGCACCAAGCTAGCGTCACCTTGCCCGACATCTATAAAATGCACTTCGAATCTGCTGTTAGTGTTAATGGGTATTGACGTAGGATTTGTTACAGATTTAGGTGGATCTTCTGTAAGCTTTTCTGAAGGTTTGCCAGAAGGTTCTGTTACAAGATTTTGCTCCTGTGTGTTAGTGGGCTCTTCTGTTACCCCTCCTAATAATACCTCATTTGATTTATCCGCTCTGTCTATAGAAGGTTCTAATGTTTGGGTTGGTTCATCTGTAGGTTTTTGTGTGACTTCAGCTACTTGAGTTTTATCTGTACCCGATACGCTAGTTGACTCAACGTTAGGTATCATCACCACTGCTATTGACAATATCAACAAAGATACTACAAAGCTTAATAAAGGCTTTTTCAAAGACATTGACCTTTTCTTATGCTTAAAAATATCTATAAAAGAAAATCCAAGAAAAGGTGCTGCCAGAAAAAACAAACCGTAGCCGAATCCTCCTGTGAACATTAGCAATGTTAGGATATAGTATATAGTTGATATAAACATCTTAAACTTTTTGCCAGAACGAAAGCCAGGTATATATTCTAACATGTTAAGCAAACCACGAATCACCCTTTGCAGTAGTATTAATGTCTTCTTCTAGTCTATTATTAGTATGTTGATTTTGTCCTTACCATCGCTCGCAGAGCACTGTATAGACCATAGCAACATTTATGCTCTACTTTGTCGAAATTACACTAATAGTATATCAAGTGTTTACATAATGTGCAATGTTACTGCACATTACAAAGAGCGAGTGAAATTATGTGTTGATTGAAAGACTAAACTAGACCCCTTTTTAATCTAGAGTCTAATTTAATATTGCATTTGACCAATGATATGATGATTAATATTAGCATATTAGCATTTTTGCCCTAAACGGATACAAAGACCTGATCTAAAATTTCCCTGCTGATTCGACGTTTCATGAATTACTTATTATATCAATTTCATAGATCTAATAAAATCATTTGCTTCACGTAGAATTCTTTTAGAGCTCTCAAACTGAAAAACGTCCATAGCTTCCTCATATGTCATTAAAATGATCTTCATATTTCATTTAATTACCTCTCCACATTTTTTGCTGATTGTAAATTGAGGTTCATTGCTATTTCAATAATTTTTGTTTATTACTTGATTATTCAGTTCTTTTTCTAATATACGCCCTTAATGCTTTTACGTTTGGTGGAGAAATGTTTTCCGGTAGTTAACTAAATCCACTGTATAAATGCTGTTTTATCTTCACTATTATATCCTGCTTGCCTGTAGAAGTTTAACGTACTTTCTTTCTTAGAACCGGTAAGCAACATTAATTTATAGCAATTCTTTTTTAGTGCAATTTCTTTTGCATAGTATAGGCATCTTGTTGCAAAACCTCTTCTTCTACATGCTTCGTCCGTAACTACATTTTCCACTAATGCATATGGCTGTTGGTTATGAGTTAGGTTAGGGATTATAACACATACACACGAAGATATAATCTTCCCGTCTTCTTCTGCAACTATAATATGGTGGTCTTTATCATTAATAATTCGATTCCAAAGTTCCATAATCTCAGGAGTCTTTTCAGGTATAGGATTATTGTGTAACTGCATATACAATTTCATTAAACCATCAAAATCATCTTTATTTGCTTCACGTACCATATAATCCTCCATAAATCCAAATTAATCGAAATGCTGCTAATATCACTATAGAAGATGTCATCCTTTATATTAATTTTTTTAGTTAATTAATATCTTAACAGGATGTCATCTTCTTTTCAATTTGTAATAGTTTTTTCCTTGATTGTGTTTTTGAGATATTCTGCTTATTTACCGAATATTATTTACACAGACTATGTATTCCTGGTCCCAAAGAAACTGTTTTCCCTGAAGGATAAACGAAAGTAGCTTCAGTGTTTGCTGGGACAATGACCTTATAATATATGCCTGAATTCTCCTTTTCCCATCTGCAGCAAACAGTACCGTATTGACTATTGTATTCTGCTTCTGCAAATGTCAGAGTACCACCAGGTTTTGGAGCAATTAAAAAATGATTTTTCCCATTTACGTTTATACCACAAGCAGTGTCAAATAGCCAGCTAACCATGGCACCTTTGGAATAGTGATTTAACGATGCAATGCCTTTCGAGTATGTAGAATTGCCTTCCCATGCTTCCCATACGGTGGTTGCTCCAGATTTCGGTATAAACAACCACCCTGGACATTCTTCATTTTCTAACAAGCGATAGGCATAATCAATATTGATATCAGCCAGGACATAGAGAATAAAGGGTGTTGATAAGAAACCTGTACCAACCCGCCATCGATAGTTCTCCATGGCTGTAATCAAACGCTGTTTTGCAAATTCCTTTTGTCTATCATTCAACAAATTCAGTTTTAAAGGCCGGACTAATTTTGCTTGCCGGTCTGTGTATTGTTTCTGATGAGGAAGGGACGGTAAACAACAAAATTCCAGTAATCGGCATAAGAAAGGCCGACAGTAACAGCCAAGGGCGAGCTTTTCCCTCTTTGGTACGGGTACGGTCAATAATTTGTCCCATGATAACGTTTGTAATAGCATCAATGGTTTTTGAAAAAATAGGGAAAATCATCAAAAATACACCATTCCAAACGCCTGTAAGCTTAAGGACGTCTGTGTAATATACGTTCAAATAGGTTGCAAGTACTGCATTCAATAGCAATGCGCCGGCAGGACCGGCTAAATAACCCAGCCATCGTTCTTTTCCTG
>JGI24709J26583_10004154_pt1 | contig 11083 bp, 18 predicted proteins | sample BioPla2DNA1_FD_26583 | JGI IMG/M metagenome (IMG submission 26583) | reverse complement strand
CTTGTGCTTTGCGTTACTGCTATTCCGAATGCGTGTAAGCATATCGGCGATAGGATCTGTCATCATATCGGAGTCCCTCCCTTACCAGCTGGCTTTTCTAACACCGGGAATCTGCCCACGGTGTGCAAGTTCGCGGAAGCAGATCCGGCAGACGCCGAATTTTCGCAGATAGCCGCGCGGCCGTCCGCAAATTTTGCATCGGGTATATTCTCTGCTGCTGAACTTAGCAGGTCGCTTTTGCTTCGCGATCATTGATTTTTTCGCCAATGTGTTCGTCCTTTCTTATTGCCTAAACGGCATGCCCATTTGAGCAAGCAATTCTTTCGCTTCTTCGTCCGTTTTCGCAGAAGTTACCACCACGATGTCCATCCCGCGGATGGAGTCGATCATGTCGTAATGAATCTCCGGGAAAATCAGCTGTTCCTTCACGCCTAAGCTGTAGTTGCCACGGCCGTCAAATGCCGAGGGGCTTACGCCGCGGAAGTCACGCACACGGGGAAGGGAAATCGAGATCAATTTGTCGAGGAAGTTGTACATTTTCTCGCCGCGCAGGGTCACCTTGCAGCCGATATTCATGCCTTCGCGCAACTTAAAGTTTGCGATCGACTTTTTGGCTTTGGTAATTACGGGTTTTTGTCCGGTAACCAGGGCCAGTTCGTTAACGGCATTTTCCAAGGCTTTCGGATTTTCTTTTGCTTCGCCTACGCCCATATTGACTACGATTTTATGCAGTTTGGGTACTTCCATTACATTTTTATATTGGAAGCGCTCCATCATGGCAGGAATGATTTCCTGCTGATATCTGTCTTTCAGTCTCGCCATTTGGTCTCCTCCTACTTATCGATCTGTTGTCCGGAGGACTTAAGGAACCGAACGCGCTTGCCACCGTCTGTTGTTTTGATGCCCACTTTGGACGGCTTCTGGTTTTTCGCATCGTATAACATCACATTCGATGCGTGGATCGCTCCTTCCGACTTCACAATACCGCCCGGGTTTTGCGGACCGCGGGGCTTTTTGTGCCGGGTTTGTACATTCACGCCCTCCACAATGACGCGGTCGTTATGCCGGTCCACTTTCAGGACCTTGCCGACTTTGCCTTTGTATTTTCCGGTTGTCACGATCACTTGATCGTTCACTTTATATCGCATGGATGCTCCCTCCTTATAATACTTCAGGAGCCAAAGAGATGATCTTCATAAAATTGCCTGCGCGAAGCTCTCTTGTGACCGGTCCGAAGATACGCGTGCCCACCGGGTTGCGGTCATCTTTAATAATAACCGCGGCGTTGTCATCAAAACGGATATAGGTTCCGTCATTACGTTTTACGCCTTTGGTCGTTCGAACGACCACTGCGCGGACAACCTCACCTTTTTTCACCGCGCCGCCGGGGATCGCGTGCTTAACGGTGCAAACGACGATATCTCCGACTCTGGCATATTTTTTATTTGTACCGCCCAGTACGCGAATTACCAGCACTTCTCTTGCGCCGGAATTGTCCGCTACTCGCATGCGGCTTTCTTGCTGTATCATGAGTTCCTCCTTGACGCCGTTATTTTACTTCTTCCAGAACCTCAACCAGTCTCCAGCGTTTGTCCTTGGACAGAGGTCGTGTTTCCATGATTTTGACTAAGTCGCCTTCGTTGCAGACATTGTTTTCGTCGTGCGCTTTGAAGCGGCTGGTTCGTTTGATCTGCTTGCTGTATCTCGCATGTTTTACTTTGGATTCGACGGCTACGACAATGGTTTTATCCATTTTGTTGCTTACGACATAGCCGATCTGCGTTTTTCGGATTCCGCGTTCTTCCATTTCGGTCTACGCCTCCTTTTGCACGCTCATAGCGCGTTCTTTCGTAATCGTCATAATGCGGGCGATGTCTTTTTTGACACCTTTGATACGCATCGGATTATCAAGCTGGCCGGTAGCCAGTTGGAATCTCAGGTTAAACAGTTCGGACTTCAGTTCTTTCATACGCTTGTCCATTTCTGCGTCCGACATCTGGCGGATTTCTTTTGCCTTCATGCTTATTCCCCTTCCTTCTGTACGTCTTCTCGCACGACGAACTTCGTCTTAATGGGAAGTTTGTGGGCCGCAAGGCGCATGGCTTCCTTGGCGACATCTTCCGAAACGCCGCCCATCTCAAACAGGATGCGTCCGGGTTTTACGACCGCCACCCAGTATTCGGGCGAACCTTTACCGGAACCCATGCGGGTTTCAGCGGGTTTTGCGGTTACGGGCTTGTCGGGAAATACTTTGATCCAGATATTACCGCCCCGTTTTACGNATCGGGTCATGGCACGACGTGCCGACTCGATCTGATTCGCAGTCATCCAGCAGGGTTCCAGTGCCTGCAGACCGTACTCACCATAGGTAAGGGTGTTTCCGCGAAGCGCTTTGCCCTTCATGCGTCCTCTGTGGACTCTGCGATATTTGACTCTCTTTGGCATTAACATATCGTGGTACTCCTTTGCCTATCGTTGGCCGGAAGGCTGCTGCCCTCTGCCGCGGCTTTGTCCGCCCCTGCCTCCGCGTCCGCGGGAGTCTCTGGAGCGCTGGTCTCTACGGTCGTTTCGGCGTCTGTCGTCTTTTTTCTGCTGCGGACGCTGCCGGGGTTGAGCCGGTTGCTGTCCGTCTACGGTGGGGAGAATTTCTCCTTTGCAGAGCCAGACTTTCACGCCGATCTTTCCGTACGTGGTGTCTGCTTCCGCAAAACCGTAGTCGATATCTGCACGCAGGGTTTGCAGCGGAATGGTTCCTTCGCTGTAGCTCTCCGAACGGGCGATATCCGCGCCGCCCAGACGTCCGGATACCATGGTTTTAACCCCTTTGGCACCCGAGCGCATCACGCGCTGAATGGTTTGTTTCATTGCGCGGCGGAAAGAAATACGTCGTTCGAGCTGGCCGGCAATATTTTCTGCCACCAATTGGGCATCCATATCCTGATTGCGGATTTCTTCCACATTGATCAGAACGGTTTTACCGGTGCGTTTTTCCAGTGCCTTACGCAGTTCTTCTACCGATTGACCGCCTTTTCCGATAATCATACCGGGTTTTGCGGTGAAGATGGAAATCTTAATGCGGTTGGACGCGCGCTCGATTTCGATTTTCGAAACACCCGCCTGTGCCGCTTTGCTGTTGATATATTCACGGATGGTATGGTCTTCCACCAAAAGGTCGCCGAATTCTTTTTTACCTGCGAACCAGCGGGAATCCCAGTTTTTAATAACGCCTACGCGAAATCCGTGCGGATTTACTTTCTGACCCATGATTCCTCCTTATTCCCTTTCACTGACGACAACGCCGATATGCGAGCTGCGCTTCAGGATCGGATACGCGGCTCCTTTCGCCTTCGGGCGCCAGCGTTTCATCACCGGAGCATCGTTGGCAAATGCCTCTTTCACATACAGTTGATCCCGGTTGAGATTATTGTTGTGTTCGGCATTCGCCACGGCGGACTTCAATACGTCCGAAAGGATACGCGCTCCTTTTTTCGGGGTGAATTGCAGAATAGCCATGGCTTCGTCTACTTGTTTACCGCGGATTTCCTTACAGATGAAATGTACTTTCAAAGGAGAAATCCGTACATATTTTGCGATTGCTCTTACGTCCACTTTGTCTCCTCCTAAGCCTTGCGAGCCGCTTTTTCACTTTTGCCCGCGTGTCCGCGATAGGTGCGCGTGGGTACGAATTCGCCCAGTTTATGGCCAACCATATCATCGGTGATATAGATGGGAAGATGCTTTCTTCCGTCGTGAACGGCGATCGTGTGTCCGACCATTTGCGGGAAGATGGTGGAGCGTCTTGACCAGGTCTTAATGACTTTTTTGTCGTTCTTTTCGTTCAGAGCATCAATTTTTTTCAATAAGTGCGCGTCTGCGAACGGGCCTTTTTTAAGAGATCTGCTCATAATTCCTCCTATTTCTTCCTTCTTCTTACGATGTAGGCATCGGACTTCTTGTTCTTTTGTCGCGTTTTTACGCCGCGCGACTTTTTGCCCCAGGGGGTCATCGGAGACGGGCGTCCGATCGGAGCGCGTCCTTCCCCACCACCGTGCGGGTGATCCACCGGGTTCATGGCGGAACCGCGTACATGGGGGCGTCTGCCTTTCAAACGGGTTTTGCCCGCTTTACCCACTGTGATCAGTTCGTGGGTGACATTGCCTACCTGGCCGATTGTGGCCTTGCAGTCTAAGTGAATGAGACGAAACTCGCCGGAGGGCAGTCGCAATTGCGCGAACTTGCCTTCTTTTGCCATCAGCTGTGCTTCCGCTCCGGCGGTGCGGACCAGTTGGCCGCCTTTGCCGGGTTTCATTTCCACATTGTGAATATCCGTACCGATCGGGATATTGCGCAGAGGCAGTGCGTTTCCGACAACGATGTCCGCATCGGGGCCGCTTTCCACGGTTTGTCCGACTTGCAGGCCCTGCGGTGCCAGGATATAGCGTTTTTCACCGTCTACATAGTGCAAAAGTGCGATATAGGCCGTGCGGTTCGGATCGTATTCAATGGCGGCTACTTTTGCCGGCACATTGTCTTTGTTTCGTTTGAAGTCGATTATGCGGTATTTGCGTTTTGCCCCGCCGCCACGGTGACGCGCGGTGATTACACCTCTTGCGTTTCTGCCGCCGGTTCTTTTCAGGTCTACTGTCAAAGACTTCTCGGGTGTGCTTTTGGTCACTTCCGCAAAATCGGAGATGCTCATGTCGCGCAGACCCGGAGAGGTCGGTTTAAATTTTCGGATTCCCATATTTCCTTCTCTCCTTCTTAGAGGTTCTCAAAGAATTCGATGGATTTCGAATCGTCCGTCAGTTGGACGATGGCTTTTTTCCAGTCGGGTCTTTTGCCGCGGGTCATGCCCTGGCGTTTTTTCTTGCCCAGCATGTTCATCGTCGTAACATTCTTTACTTTCACGCCGAATACGGTCTCCACCGCTTTTTTAATCTCCGTTTTATTGGCTTTTTTCATGACTTCAAAAACATATTTGCGTTCATCCTGCAAACCCATGCTTTTTTCCGTGATGATCGGCCGTTTGATAATATCGTAGGGGGAAATCATGCCAATACCTCCTCAAGCTTGCGGATGGCTTCTTTCGTTGCGATTAACGAGTCATAGCGCAGAATCTCGTACACATGTGCATTGGCCGCCTGCGCAGTACGTACATGCGGCAGATTCCGGAAGCTCTTGATCACGGTTTCGTCTACCGTATCCAAAAGCACCAGCGCTTTTCGTTTTGCGCCCAGTGCCTGCAAGGCTGCTACAGCATGCTTCGTGCCGATCGCATCAAAGGCAATACCGTCCAGGACGATCAGTTCATTGTCTCTGACTTTGCTGGTTAATACCGAACGCATTGCCAGTTTCTTTACTTTCTTCGGGATTTTGTAGCTGTAGTCGCGGGGTTTCGGTGCGAATACAATCCCGCCGCCTCTCCACTGCGGAGAACGGATGGAACCTTGCCGCGCACGGCCTGTTCCTTTTTGTCTCCAGGGCTTTCTGCCGCCGCCGCTCACTTCCGTGCGGGTCTTCGCCGACTGGGTTCCCTGCCGGCGGTTCGCCAGATGGTTTTTTACCGCTTCATATACCGCGTGTTCGTTGACTTCAATGTCAAAAACCTTCGCGTTCAGGTCGAGCTGTTCGACTTTTTCGCCCTGTATATTCATAACATCAATTGTAGGCATGTCTTACTCCTTCTGGATCCGATTAGTTCTGCTTCACGGTTTTTGTGACGCGCACCAGACCGTTTTTGTTTCCGGGGATGGCCCCTTTGATCAAAAGCATGTTGTTTTCCGCGTCCACCCGGACGATTTCCAGGTTTTGCACGGTTACGCGTTCGTTGCCCATACGGCCTGCCCCCTTGGTCCCCGGGAATACCCGGCCGGGATACGTACCGGCAGCACGTGCGCCGCTGGCGCGGTGGAACTTCGAACCATGGGTTTCACGGCCGCGTGAATAATTGTGCCGTTTGATTGCGCCCTGGGTGCCCTTCCCTTTGGAAGTGCCGACCACGTCGACGCGTTCGCCCGCTTCAAAAATATCCACGGCGATTTCCTGTCCGGTTTCAAATGCTTCGCCTTCGTCGATGCGCATTTCCTGCAGCACGCGCAAAGGGGTGACACCGCCTTTTTCAAAATGGCCTTTTTTGGCCTGATTTACTTTTTTTTCATCCAGTTCTTCCAGACCGACCTGGATCGCATTGTAGCCGTCTTTTTCCACGGTCTTTACCTGTACGACCGTCATGGGTCCGGCTTGTACCACCGTCACCGGGACGACCGAACCGTCTTCCTGAAAGATCTGGGTCATGCCGATTTTTCTTCCGATAATGCTCTTCACGAGATTCCTCCTTACAGCGGATTGCTATGCAATCATCCTAAGTTTACAGCTTGATCTCGATATCGATCCCGGCCGGAAGATTCAGCTTCTTCAGCGCGTCCAATGTATTGGGATTGGGATTGATGATGTCGATCAGTCGTTTGTGTGTACGTTGTTCAAATTGTTCGCGCGAATCCTTGTGCTTGTGTACCGAACGGATAATGGTCACAATGTGCTTTTCCGTCGGCAGCGGGATGGGTCCCGAAACCTTCGCACCGGAACGTTTTGTCGCTTCGACGATTTTCGTCGCGGATTGATCCAGAATGTCGTGGTCATACGCGCGCAATCGAATTCTGATTCTTTGCTGTTTTGCCCTTTGTTGATTTGCCATTTTTTCCTCCTTTGATCGTATGCAATGACTTCATACTCTCAGCTTTTTGTCTACCACCCGCCCGGGTGTGTCATAACACCCCGTAAAAAAAGGGCTTCCGGGCAGCACAAATCGCTGTCGTCCGCCTTTTTGGCGCACTGCTCCTCGAGAATTACCGGCAGGTTCCCGCAACCTCTCGAATCATCGCAATTGCAATAAAGACACTTGTTCATTATACACACATAGGGCGAAGAATGCAAATATTTTTGCCTCCTTCGCCCTTTTCTTTTATTGGATGCCGCTACGCTTTTCTTTACCTTGTATCGCCCAGGAAAAACAAGGCCACCGTACCGGGACCGGTGTGCGCACCGATCACTGCACCGATGTCAAAAATCTGCACAGGCTCTTTCATTTGGGGGAACTGCTCTTCAATCCGGGCGGCCAGCTCTTTGGCCTCTTCCTCTCTTGCCGAATGGGAAATGAAGCACTTTCCGGTGTAAGCCGTACCGTCTTGTGCATGGGCTCTCATTTTGTCCAGCGTGGTTCGCATCACGTTCTTCTTGCCACGCACTTTTTCCACGGGAATCAGCTTGCCTTCGGCATCTACATGGAGCAGCGGACATATATTCAAAAGCCCGCCCACAACAGCAGACGCAGCCGACACGCGGCCGCCCCGGCGAAAATGCGTGAGGTCGGTCGTATAGAACCAGTGCTGCACGCGCAATTTGTTTTCCGTGATCCACGCATCGATCTCTGCACCGGATTTTCCTGCATCGCGCATGTCTGCAGCCAGTATCGTAAGCAGGCCGAGCCCGGCGGATGCACACAGGGAATCATGAAAATAGAGTTTCCTGTCCGGGAACTGCTCTTCCAGCATGCCTTTGGCCACCATCAGCGCCTGTGCGGAACCGGAGATCCCCGATGACAGTTCCAGATGCAAAATGTCATGGCCGGCTTTTAGCCAGGGAGTAAAGGTCGCCATATACTTTTGCACATTGATCTGGGAGGTTGTCGGCATGGCGCCTTCTTTGTCAATCATTTCATAAAAGCGCGCTGGCGGTATGGTCTGCCCGAGATCGTCATTGTATTCTTTGTCGTCGATCGTAAAAATAAACGGAATATATTGAATGTCCCGCTCTTCCAGCAGTGCCTTGTTTAAATCCGCCGTGGAGGAAGTGCTGATCTTCAGTGTCATGATTACTTCTGCCTCTCTTTTCGTTTCGGAAGATGTGCCGCTTCCATCTCTTCCCATGTAAAATAAACGGCTTCCCCGTCGTTTTTCACCAAGGCGGGAATACCTACCTGCCCGGTTTCTTTTTTTGCCGCAAACGCATCGCAATGATCGCGTAAGGACAAAAAGCGCTTCAGGGAGAGCATCGTCCCTGTGATATCCACATATTCCACATCGGCATCGTCTGCCACGAGATCGCGCAGTACCGGTGGGCAGTCGGGACAGTGCGGGCTGTAATACAGTACCCAGTTTTTCATAATTGTTTCCTTTCGTAAAGTAAAATGATTGCTAAGGATAATCCCTTTATACCCAATATGACACAGTTGCGACAATTATGCCTTTCAAAGGCTAAAGAAAAAAGAGCACGCAGAAACCTTGGACGTTTCTTTCTGATGCGGTTTTTTGTAAAGGCTACAAAATAACGCCGTCTACGATCTCTTCAGTTTTCGTAAATGAGCCATTGCCCGATGACGGCAATGACAGCTGAAGCCAGCAAAACAAGCGCCGTCGTTTTGTCCCCCNGGCTGAGCAGGCTGAAACCCGTTGCAAGCATACCTGCAGCCATCACAAGAACACGCGGCAGCTTGTCCAGTCTGCGGTCCGCTTTGGGCGACATAAATAACGCCCAGGAGATGATCACCAGCAGTACGGCAAGAACACCGAACACGAAAGGCATCGGCCATTGGTTTATTTTGAAGAGCAGATACACGGCCCGACCCAGTCCAAAAAAGAAAACTATTTCGGCAAAAAAGAGAAGTATGGCAAGAATAGACAGAATCTGTTCCTTTCTGTCGGTTCAACCGATGAAAAAAAGGAGAATCCACGGTGGATTCTCCTTTTCAGGCAATTCTTACAGAATTTTCGATACCACGCCGGCGCCGACGGTACGGCCGCCTTCGCGGATCGCGAAGCGCAGTCCTTCGTCCATGGCGATCGGGGTGATCAGTTCGATCGTGAATTTCGCGTTGTCGCCGGGCATCACCATTTCTACGCCTTCTTCCAGTTTGATATCACCGGTTACGTCGGTGGTGCGGAAGTAGAACTGCGGACGGTAGCCGCTGAAGAACGGGGTGTGGCGTCCGCCTTCGTCTTTGGTCAGGACGTAGACTTCGGATTCGAATTTCGTGTGCGGCGCAATGGATTTCGGCGCTGCCAGTACCTGGCCGCGTTCGATTTCGGTGCGCTGGATGCCTCGGAGCAATACGCCGATGTTGTCGCCGGCTTCGGCGGAGTCCAGTAGTTTACGGAACATTTCTACTCCGGTGACAACCAGGGTGCGGGCGGAGTCGGCCAGTCCGACGAGTTCGACGTTGTCGCCGACTTTGACGGTGCCGCGTTCTACACGGCCGGTGGCTACGGTGCCGCGTCCGGTGATGGAGAAGACGTCTTCGACCGGCATCAGGAACGGAAGGTCGGTGGCGCGTTCGGGTGTCGGGATGTAGGCGTCGACTTCGGCCATGAGTTCCAGGATTTTTTCGGACCATTCGGAGTCGGGTTCTTCGATCGCTTTTAAGGCGGATCCGACTACGATCGGGGTGTTGTCGCCGTCAAATTCGTATTCGGAGAGGAGTTCTCTGACTTCCATTTCGACGAGTTCGATGAGTTCTTCGTCATCGACCATGTCGGCTTTGTTCAGGAATACGACGATTTTCGGTACGCCGACCTGACGCGAGAGCAGGATGTGCTCACGGGTTTGGGGCATGGGTCCGTCGGCGGCGGATACGACTAAGATCGCGCCGTCCATTTGGGCGGCTCCGGTGATCATGTTTTTGACGTAGTCGGCGTGGCCGGGGCAGTCCACGTGGGCGTAGTGGCGGTTTTCGGTTTCGTATTCAACGTGGGAGGTGGAGATGGTGATCCCGCGTTCTCTTTCTTCGGGCGCTTTGTCGATGTGTGCGTAGTCGACGTATTCGCCGGTGCCGTATTTTTTGTTGAGTGTCATTGTGATGGCGGCGGTGAGTGTGGTTTTGCCGTGGTCAACGTGGCCGATGGTGCCGATGTTGATATGCGGTTTGGTTCTTTCAAATTTTTGCTTACCCATGATTTCCCTCCTGGTATGGTTTAGTTGCTTTTTTCGCCCAAGATTTTTTCAGCAATACTGTTGGGCACTGGTTCGTAATGGTCAAATTGCATGGAATAGGTGGCACGGCCCTGCGTATTGGAACGCAGATCGGTCGCGTAGCCGAACATTTCGGACAAAGGTACATAGGAGTCCAGAATGTGGATACCGTCTTTGGGATTCATCCCGCTGATCCGGCCGCGTCGGGAGTTGATATCTCCCATAACATCCCCGAGGTATTCGTCGGGAGTTGTTACTTCCACTTTCATTGCGGGTTCCAGCAAAACAGGATCCGCTTTCATAATCGCATCTTTGATTGCCATGGAACCGGCAATCTTAAATGCCATTTCGGAACTGTCAACCTCGTGATAGGAGCCGTCCACCAAAGTGACTTTGATGTCCAAAACCGGATAACCGGCCAGTACTCCGCCCTCACAGGCTTCTTCAATTCCCTGCTGTACCGGATTGATATATTCTTTCGGTATCGCACCGCCCACAATTTTGTTGACAAATTCGAAACCGGCGCCCGGTTCGGCGGGTTCGATCTCGATTTTTACATGGCCGTACTGGCCGCGTCCGCCGGACTGGCGGGCATATTTCATGTCGGATCCGGCCGGTTTGGAAATGGATTCACGGTAGGAAACCTGCGGATTACCGATGTTTGCTTCTACCTTGAACTCGCGTAACAGGCGGTCGACGATGATCTCCAGATGCAGTTCGCCCATCCCGGCGATAATGATCTGGCCGGTTTCTTCATTCGTNTAGGTGCGGAATGTGGGGTCTTCTTCTGCCAGTTTCGCCAGGGCGATGTTCATCTTTTCCTGTGAAGCACGCGTTTTGGGTTCAATGGCAACGGAGATAACCGGTTCCGGGAATTCCATTTTTTCCAAAACGATCGGATGATTCTGATCGCACAGGGTGTCCCCGGTGGCGGTTTCTTTGGTTCCGATCGCAGCGGCGATGTCGCCGGCGTAGACCTTGTCGATCTCTTCGCGCTTGTTGGCGTGCATCATCAGGATACGGCCCACGCGTTCCTTCTTGCCTTTGGTCGAGTTGTATACATACGAGCCCGACTCCAGCGATCCGGAATACACGCGGAAATAGCAAAGGCGTCCTACAT
>JGI24709J26583_10004150_pt1 | contig 11090 bp, 9 predicted proteins | sample BioPla2DNA1_FD_26583 | JGI IMG/M metagenome (IMG submission 26583) | reverse complement strand
CGCATTCTAGTGCCTTCTCCACCAGCCATTATTACAGCTTTCATTTTATCTCTCCTTTTATAATAATTGTCCTTTACTATTATTAGCAAGAGATAGCAAATATAATCAATTATGATTTTATTTCTTGTTTGAATTGAAATATAATGTTAAAATACTATAACAATATTGATTGGAGTAAATTTTAAATGGATAAAAACTTATCTTTTGTACAAATGTTTACAGACGGTGCGTGCTCGGGAAACCCAGGTCCTGGAGGTTGGGGTACAATTTTGCGTTGTAATGGAGTTGAGAAGGAGCTGTCTGGCGGAGAGCGTGAAACAACTAATAACCGAATGGAGCTTACTGCTGTTATAGAGGGCTTTAAAAGTTTAAAACGTAGCTGTAATGTGGAGCTTTATACAGACTCAAAATATGTTGCTGATTCTATTGAAAAGGGCTGGGTTTATTCTTGGAAAAAAAACGGCTGGAAAAAATCTGATAAAAAGCCCGCTCTTAACTCTGACCTGTGGGAAGAACTTATAAATGAAATAGAAAAACATAATCTAAAAATAATTTGGGTTAAAGGTCACGCAGGTCATCCAGAAAATGAGAGATGTGACCAAATGGCAGTTGAAGAAACAAAAAAATTTATGTAACTTTAATGTTATTTTATCTGAAAAAGCGATGCTTAATGCACCGCTTTTTTTATAATATTATGCAAACTAGCCCACTACAACCCTCGTTGATTACACGCTCTAGTGTTTCTTGAAGCTTCATTCTTGCATCCACGGGCATATGATAAAGTTTGTTTCTAAGCCCTTCATTCACTAGCTCGTTTAAAGATTTTCCAAAAATATTTGAATCCCAAATTTTTTTAGGGTCTTCTTCAAACTCATTTAATAAGTACATTACAAGCTCTTCTGACTGACTCTCTGAACCAACTATTGGTGCAACCTCCGTTGTAATGTTTGCTTTTAGCATATGAATAGACGGCGCTGAGGCGCAAAGTTTTACACCATATTTTCCACCCTGTTTCATTATTTCTGGCTCTTCAAGGGTCAATTCATCAATCGTTGGCATCACTATTCCATATCCCGTGGCTTCAACCTCATCTAGCGCACCTTTGAGCCTATCGTATTCTTTTTTTACCTTTGCAAGCTCTACAATGCAATTCATCAAACCTTGCTCGCTGTCAATCTCAAGTCCAGAGCTTTCTGCAAGCACTTTGTAAAACAACTCTTGATTCATTGTTATTGATACCTCAACGCTACCTGTTGCAAGGTCCATTGATGTAATTTGAGATGTTTCAATGTGTTCGCAAGCGCTTATTTCTGTTACAAATTTGTTTACATCACGAACATGCAAAATAGAACTCGCCGACCCCTCTATTGCTTTAAATGTATTGCTGCGCAACCAATGTTCTGAACTCAAAGACATAAGCCAACTAGGCATATTTATTGATATTTCTTTTATCGGAAATTCAAATAATACCTGTGCCAAAATTGCTTTTATTTCATCTTCTTCCATATCCATACAATTTACAGGAACTACAGGCACTTCATATTTTTGCATAAGGCTTGTTGCTAGGTTTTTAGTGTTTTGAGTTTGGGGATACATACAGTTTAGTAGTATTATAAAGGGTTTGTTAAGTTCTTTTAGTTCGCTAATTACACGCTCTTCTGCTTCCTCGTACTCTTCTCTTGGTATGTCACTTATGCTACCATCCGTTGTAACCACAAGTCCGATTGTAGAATGTTCGCTTATAACTTTTTGTGTTCCTATTTCTGCGGCCATATTAAAGGGTATCTCGTGTTCATACCACGGTGTTCTAACCATTCTCGGCTGGTCATCCTCAATATATCCCAAAGAGCTTGGAACAATATAGCCAACGCAATCTATCATTCTAACCCTAAAGTGTGCTTGGTCGGGCATTACTATTTCTATTGCATCTTCTGGAATAAACTTAGGCTCTGTCGTCATTATAGTTCTGCCGGCAGAGGATTGAGGCATTTCATCCATTGCACGCTCTTTTTGATATTCACCCTCAATATTAGGCAAAATCATTTCATCCATAAATCTTTTTATAAATGTTGATTTCCCCGTTCTTACCGGACCTACAACGCCTATGTATATATCGCCTTGCGTCCTTTGGGCAATATCATTATATATATTTATATTTTTCTCTTCCATATTATTATCCTCCCTTATATTGCCGGTATAAGAAGCATTGCGTTTTCCAAAATTTTATCTTCTGTCAAAGAGTTTTCTAGCATTATTGCTTCTACTGTTGTNTTATATCTTTGTGCGATTTCCCAAACTGTTTCCCCTTGTTGTGAAAAATAAATTGTTAGCGCAGCCTTGTTTTTTTTCTTTCCTTTGTCTTCGTTTATGTTTATACTATCTATCATTTTTTTAGAAGAAACAGAAAAAATACTTGACTGTATTCTAGTTTCTATCCTTACATCAATGCTATCTCCTGCGCCTATTACAAAGCTAGAAGCACAAACGCTTACAAAAGAATCGCACTCAACCTTTTGGGTTATCATAACGCTTCGCTTATGCTCATAATTTACTTGCCTTTCCAGATAGCTAATCTGGCTATCTGCATCCTCAACCAGCATACAAACTGTAATTGCACCATCAATTATTAATTCTTCGCTTTGAAATTTTGATTCAGTTGTAACATCAGTACACCACATATCAAGCACTCTTTTAACACCTATGCCAGAAACATCTATAGAGTCCCTGCACAAATTTGTTTCTGTAAAGTTTTCTACCAAACTTTTAAATTCAACTGTCTTGCTTTGTGTTTCTATTTCATACTGTGTTGAATAAGCGTCTATAATTATTGGTACAGTCATAGCTTTTGTCGCGTTAAGAGTTGCATCAATTCTTGCTGTTATGTCAAGTAGGCGCATAGAGCCTGAGCTGTCAGGTTTTGGAATTATGTCAATGCTTGTTAAATCAAGTCTTATATCTGTCATACACTCTTCGGTTATTCCCGCAAGCTCTACAACTTGGCTTATTGGCAAGGAGGTTTCTATAGTTTCTAATGTTCCTTGCTCTGTGTCCGCTGTATACATTGCATTAATTACAAGGTCACCCTTTATCATTACTTTATTGCTTATTATTTTAATCTCACTCGTCGTTGCAAATGCGCTGGTTCTAACCATTTGCGCTATCGGCGGTTTGCTTGCTCCAATTTCTAAAACATCCGCCAACGAAAAAGCTCTGTTAGCGCTTCCAACAACATTGTTTACCTCAACATTTTTTCTCTTTGTCTGAATTCCTGCACCTTGTGCGTCACTCAACAGTTCCCTTGGCCTTTTTAAAACTGCTAAAAAGTTAATAGACAATGCTCCGTGAATATCAAGCCTGCGTTGACTTACGGCTCTGCAATTTATATACTCTGTTTTTATTTTGACTTTTACAAACGGATTAGCCTCTAGCTCTTTGTTTTCTACAAAGTTTGAAAATGGAATGTTTTGCTCATAACAATGCAACCTTCCACTCTCTGCAACATACATTACCCTTAAAAGAGCTGACCCATCAACAGTTATTCTATCTCCTGTTGCTTGGGTTGAATTAATTCTTGGCATTATAGTGCATTTTAAAACGCGAAGAATGTCTGGGCAATAGTCAGGCAAGGTTATGTCACTGTCTATTGCTTGCTCTATTGAACCATCATATATTATTTCGCTTACACATACCGTTTCCTTTGTTATCTTCAAATCCATACCACCGCATCTCCTTTTGCAATTTGCTGTCTATCAATCTATATTCCCGCCCTGTCCATTTTATGATTACTTTTTCTCACTATTATGCATAAAAAAAGGCACTGTCCAAAACGATTTACACAAGTCTTTTAATTCGACTGTATCGTTTTGGGCAGTGCCTTTAAGTAATTTAAAATAAAATTATGTTTTATCTAAACTTCCTCTTTTTTAATTCCAAAAATAAACCTTAAAAAACCTCTCATAATCTTGGGACTTCTAACTACTACAACTTTCATATGCTATCCCCCAATTCTGTTCTAACACTCAAAGCTATTTCATTATACGCTGATAAAAATAAAGTGTGAAAACAAAAAGGAGTTTTTAAAGCTCCCAATCTTTGATATCCTTAACTTCCATATACATCGTTTTGTAACTACTGTGCCTTGATTTGCTAATCTCGCCTGATTCCACAGCACTTAAAATACTGCAACCTTTATCATTAATATGTTTACAAGATGTGAATTTACAAGCTCCAATATGCTGTGCAAACTCAGGAAAGCAATACTGCAAATCATCTTTTAGTATTATTTCACTACGCTCAATTTCAAGAGATGAAAACCCTGGAGTGTCTGCAACATATCCATCTTCTATTTTAAATAATTGGGTATGCCTTGTTGTATGCCTGCCTCTTCCAAGTTTCTCACTAATTTCTCCCGTAGATAATCCAAGCCTTTCATCTATACAATTTAAAAGAGTTGACTTTCCTACACCAGAATTGCCTGTAAATGCACTAATTTTTCCACTGAGGAGTTTTTTAAGCTCGTCTATTCCTTCACCCGTTTTTGCTGATGCGCATAAGGTTTCAAATCCCGATTTTGTGTATATTTCAAAAAGCTCTTCTGCACCTTGCAAGTCCGTTTTGTTAAGTACAATAATCGGTTCAATATCCCTATTACAAGCAATTGCCGTAAGCTTATCAATTATCAGAGTGCTAGGATTTGGCTCACAAGAAGACGCAACAATTATTAATTGGTCTAAGTTTGCAATCGGTGGACGCTTTAAATAATTTTTTCTAGGCTCTATTTCTTCTATTGTATTTTCTGCATCCNCATTTATAGAAATGCTTACAAAGTCNCCAGCAAGAGGTGTTATTTTATCTTTTCTAAAAACACCTCTTGCCTTACATTCATATATTCCGCTGGCGGTTTCCACATAGTAGAAACCGCCTATTCCTTTAATTATAAGTCCTTTTTGTTGCATAATTAATCTCCAATTAGATAAGGCTTACCAATTTTAATTTCTATTTTATCTGTAGAATTTGCTTTCTTACCAGCTTTAGGTTCTTGATCTACAACCTTTCCAACCTTATCAGAAAGTGAGCTTAATTCTGACTTGCTAATATTCTTAAATCCCGCATTTGCAAGAATTGCTCTAGCAGCTTGCTCCGTCTGCCCTAAAACATCGGGTACCTCAATACTTGGATAGTCTGATGAAGTATTTACATTAGTTGCAACTGCTGGACTTTTTGTGAAATCTATATTGCACTCATAAATTTTATAATTCTGCCTATCCTTTGTTACAACAACCTTGAATTTATTGTTTGCCCCTGTTCCTTGAACTGGAACATTCCAACTTCCACCGTCAAGAACAACGGTTCTGCTATATATATTCTCATTATTAAGATAAGCTGTTGCAACACCGCTCAAGCTAGAATCATTAGGCAGTGTAACTGTGACTGTTCCGCTCGAAACGCTTGGTACTCCAGAGCTTACAACGATGTTTACTTTTGTACCTCTGGCTACTTTCCTCTTAGGGTCAATACTTTGACTTAGCACCTGCCCCTTTGGCAAATTGCTCTCTTTTTCCGTTACTTCACCAAGCTCTAAATCTGCACTATTTAAAAAGGTTTTTGCATCTTGTGGACTTTTTAAATCAATCAGCCTTGGTACTTCAACATCGTCTTCATTTTCGTCAGTAGCTACATATATTATTATTGTTGTGGATACATCTACCTTTTTACCTTCAGAAGGCTCACAACCTATTACTGTGCCTTTTTCAGCTCTTGGGTCATATTTTTTAACGGGCTTTCCAATGTTTGTAAATCCTGCTTGAACCAATTTTTGTTCTGCTGTTGCATAATCAAGTCCACTAATATCAGGAATCGTTTTTTTAGTACCGCCCGATACTACATCAAGTTTTATTGTACTTCCCTTTTTAACTTTTGCAGAAGCATAAGGACTTTGTTTTAAAACTTGACCCGACTTAGAGTTTGAACTATTAACATATGAAACATCAAATTTAAAATCTTTATATTCGGGATTATCCCTAATATCATTTTCATAATATAGACCTAAAAAATCTGGAACCTCAATTTTTTCACTTTTAAATACATCTGTAAAGAAAAACAAAAATCCCATAATAAGTAAAAGAACAACAAGCAAAGCTGACAAAACTCCAATAAGTACTGGAATTGTATTCTTTTGCTCTTCTTCATAATCATCGTCATCAAAATCATCTGAACTGATTGAAGAAGATAATTGGGATGGCTTGTTTATAAACTTTGTTGGCTCGTCATCAACAAAATATCTATAATCGAACTTAATTGCAGGGTTACGCTTAAACTCATCCAAATCTAATAGCATTTCTGCTGCAGATTGATAACGCTCCTTTGGATTTTTTTGCATTGCCCTCATTGTGATTTGCTCAAGACCTAGTGGGATTTCTGGATTGATTTCTCGAGGTTGTTTTGCCTCCGCTTGAAGTTGCATAATTGCAACAGAAACAGCGCTATCCGATTGAAACGGTAGCTCCCCAGTCAGCATTTCATACATAACAACACCGACAGAGTAAATATCTGCTTTGTCGTCTGTGATTTCTCCCCTTGCTTGTTCAGGGCTAATATAATGAACAGAGCCAATCGCACTTTCGGTCATAGTGCGTGTTTCACTACGGCTAAAGCGTGCAATTCCAAAATCTGTTACCTTTATGTTGCCATTTTGTAATAGCAAAATGTTTTGTGGCTTAACATCTCTATGAACAATTCCTTTATCGTGAGCGTGCTGTAAAGCTCTTAAAATCTGAGTTGTAAAATGAACAGCCTCTTTCCAATTAATCACCTTTTGTTGTTCGATGTACTCTTTAAGAGTAATGCCCTCAATATATTCCATAACAATATATTGAAGCCTATCTCCAAAACTTACATCAAAAACCTTCACAATATTGGGATGTGAAAGCACTGCTATTGCCTTTGATTCATTTTTAAAACGACGACGGAACTCTTCGTTTGCCAAAAACTCCTCTTTTAAAATCTTTACTGCTACTATTCGGTCATCAATGTTATCGTATGCTTTATAAACAATTGCCATGCCACCAACACCGATAATCTCCTTTATTTCATAACGACCATCAAGCCTTTTCCCAACATAGCTATCCATAAACTGCACTCTCCATCCTGTCTCGAACGATGTTAATTTGCTACTACAACAACAGTAATATTATCTCCACCACCATTGTTATTCGCAAGTTCTACAAGTTTGTCAGCGAATTCATAATATTTTCCGCTACTTGTTATATTGTATATGTCATCGGCCTCAACATAATTTGTAAGACCGTCTGTGCACATTAATAAAACATTATCATTACTAAATACTTGCTCGCAAAAATCTATTTTTATATCTTCATTCACACCAAGCGCACGAGTAATCAAATTTTTTCTTGGGTGAATTTTAGCCTGTTCTGGGGTAAGCTCGCCCGTTTCAACCATTGCTTGAACAACTGAATGGTCTTTAGTAATTTGTTTTATACCATCCTCGGAAACAAGATAAGCTCTACTATCTCCTGCGTGTGCGATATAAACTACATTGTTTGCAATAATTGCAGCAACAACAGTTGTGCCCATTCCTTTTAATTCTTCATTTGCCCGTGACATATCAAAAATACTAATGTTTGCGTTTGTAATTGCAGTTACCAATATATTTTCTATTGATAAGGTGCTCATACCCTCTCTATATCCAGAGGTAATTTGCTCTGAAATCATTTTAACGGCAGTTGAGCTTGCTATATTTCCGCCGGCACTCCCGCCCATTCCATCGCAAACGACAGCCCACGCTACTCCATTTGGCAGCTCTCCTGCTGCATAAGAATCTTGATTTGATTTTCTAACTTTGCCCGCATCAGTTTTTGCAACTATTTTCAAAGCCGTTCCCTCCCTTTTCGTAACCCCTACGAAGTTGGCCACAGGAAGCGTCAATGTCCCCACCCATACTGCGGCGAACGGTTACTGTAATTCCTTTGCTTTCAAGAATCTTTGAAAACGCCATAAGACGCTCATTTGTACTTCTAATGTAATCGTTTTCTTTTACTTCATTTGCAGGGATAAGATTGATATGGCATAACATACCCTTAAGCTTTAAAGCCAACAAATTTGCACATTCATCCGTATCATTTACACCGTTTATCATAGCATATTCAAAAGATATTCTGCGCGAGGTGTGGCTAGTATAGCTACGACAAGCTTCAAGTAACTCGTCTACACCCCATTTTAAATTTACTGGCATTATTTTTGTTCTTATTTCGTCGCTAGGTGCGTGTAATGAAACAGAAAGAGTAATTTGCAGTTTTTGCTTTTGCAACTCATAAATTTTAGGCACTATCCCACAAGTCGAAAGTGATATATGTCTAGCACCTATGTTTACACCTTTATCATTTGTTATAAGGTCTAAAAATCGAATTACATTATCATAGTTATCGAGTGGTTCGCCCATCCCCATCAATACTATGTGTGAAATTCTAATTCCTAAATCCTTTTGTGCTTTATAAACCTGCGCCAACATTTCTGACGGCTCTAGGTTTCTAAAAAATCCGTCAAGCGCTGAGGCACAAAAAGAGCATTTCATCTTACAGCCAACCTGCGTTGATATGCATATAGTATAACCATACTTATATTTCATAACAACGGATTCAATATATTCACCATCATTTAACTTAAAAAGGTATTTTATTGTATCATTATACTCGGATACAAGTTTTTTTTCAATACTACAGTTTAAAAGTTCAAAATTATCATCAAGCGTTTTTCGCAGTTCTTTTGATAAGTTTGTCATCTCATCAAAGCTCTCAACATTCTTTTGATGAAGCCACGAATATACCTGACCCGCTCGAAACTTAGGCTGTTTTAATTCTACAATGGCCTGTGTTAGCTCTTCTATGGTCATTGATTTAATATCCGTTTTATTCAAACTTTCACTCCGTTCTAACGAAAGTGGCTATAAAAAAACCATCCGAATTATTTATATGTGGCATAAGCGTCAAATAGTTAGAGTTGTTATTAAAAGTATTGACATTTTCAAGCGATTTTACCACAGAAAACTGCTTATTCTCTTCTAAAAATCTATCACAAACCTCATCATTCTCTGCTAAGTTTAAAGAGCAGGTTGAATACAAAAGTCTGCCACCTTTTTTAACATATTTTGAAGCAGTTTGCAATATATCGTACTGTATGTTTGGTAAATTGTCAATATCTTCTAATCTTTTGTATTTTATTTCAGGCTTTCTCCTTATTATTCCAAGTCCTGAACACGGCACATCACACAAAACTTTATCTGCAAAACCTATGCTGTCATCAAAAACTGATGCATCTAATGTTTTTGCATTTAAATTTGTTACGCCAAGTCTTTTTGCACCATCTTCGATTAATTTTACCCTTTCTTTATAAAGGTCAAAAGAATATACAAAACCGTCATTTTTCATATACTCGCAAATCGTAAAGCTTTTCCCGCCAGGTGCTGCACACAGGTCAAATACCACATCATCACCTTTTGCGTTTAATGCCTTGCAACAAAGTTGAGATGCGGTATCCTGAATATGGAATAATCCATCTTTATACGCTTTAATGTTTTCTATCGAACCTGCTTTTTCAAGCACAATTGCATTTTCTATTTCTTTGCAAATACTTGCACTGATTCCTTGTTCACTAAATATATTAACTAGCTCATTTGTAGTTGTTTTAAGCGTGTTAACCCTAACTACTGTTGGTGCAGTTTCAAGTGAGGACTCCATAATTTTTACGGCTGTGTCCTCACCATAAGAATCTATCCACAAGCCTACAATATCAGCAGGACAAGAATATTTTATGCTGTAATAAAAATTTTTATCTTTTTTATAGTCTGGAAATTCTATTTCATAGCGAGAAATATTTCTAAGCACCGCATTAATAAGTCCACTTGCAAATACGCATTTATTCTTTTTAGACAAATTCACACTTTCATTAATGGCTGCAGAAACTGGAATTTTATCCATAAATAATATTTGATAAGCGCCCATTCTTAAAATCACTAAAACCTCTGGCTTTAGCTTGTTTATAGACTGTTTTAAATGCAGTGATATAACATAATCAAGTGTTATCTTCCGCTCAAGAACTCCATAAACTATCGCAGTTACTAGTGCTTTATCTTTGCTATTCATTTTACACTCATTCAACTTTGAATCTATTGCAAGATTTGAATACGCACTATCCCTATGCATTTTTATTAAAATTTCAAACGCTGCTTGTCGTGCTGATTTCATAAATTAGTCCCTTCTATTTGAATTTGTAATTAAAATCATTCTCATAAGGTTTGCAATAGAAACTGCGAGTGCCGCAATATATGTCATAGCAGCGGCTGTAAGCACCCTTTTTGCTCCATCCGCCTCATCATTATGCAAAATTCCTGTTTCATCAATTACTTTAATAGCTCTTCTACTCGCATTAAACTCAACTGGCAATGTAACAAATTGAAAAACTGCAACTAGTGCATAAAATAAAAGTCCAATCGATACAAGTGGGGCGCTGTTAAAAATTAGTCCAATCATTGCAAGCGGGATACCTATTGTTGACCCTATGTTGCAAATTGGCAATATTGCATTCCTAACTTTTATTGGCGAGTAACCTTGTGCGTGTTGCGCCGCGTGACCTGCCTCGTGACAAGCTACACCGATTGCAGCAATTGAAGTGCTAGAATAAACATCCCTAGACAATCTAATTACATTGCTCCTTGGGTCATAATGGTCGGTTAAATTTCCGCCCACCATCTCAATTGCAACATCATTTATACCATAATGTGAAAGAACACGCCTTGCAGCTTCTTGACCTGTAATTCCTCTTTGGCTTCTTTGTTTTGAATACTTTGCAAATGTTGATTTTACTCTAAATTGAGCAATAAGTGCAAATATAAAAGCCGGCACTACAAGCACTAAATAATAATAGTCCATCCAGTAAATAGGCATTAAAATCACTCCTTGTTTTATTTAAAAAATGTACCTTCTTCAATCTTGCGACCCCTTAAATAATCCTGTGCAGACATACGCTTTGAACCCTGTGCTTGAATTTGTAAAATCTCAATGCACTTACCGTCCCCG
>JGI24709J26583_10004147_pt1 | contig 11093 bp, 18 predicted proteins | sample BioPla2DNA1_FD_26583 | JGI IMG/M metagenome (IMG submission 26583) | reverse complement strand
TATGGAAGAATCTTTTGAAGCTTGGAGAGATGGTTATTTAACTGCTAAATCAGAAGTTGAAAACATTTATAAACATAGTGAAGATTATGATGATTTTTTAATTAAATTAGAAAAATTTATGAATCAAAAATTAGAAATTTATTAAATAATTTAATATGTCATTAAAAGCTTATAATGGTATGATGACCAAAAAGGGGTTTAAATACATTCAAGATGAAACAATAAAAAGAATAGTTAAATTTAAAGAAGCATCTAAAGATCAAATTGCTGAAAGATATGCAGATTTATTTATTAAATATTTGGAATAATAAAAAAAATTAGTAAATTTGTTTTGTTGAATTTTAAAAAAATATAAAAATGGATAAGAAAATTATGTATCGCCATGTGCGGATTGTTGATGAAGCTAAAATGATGTTGAATATTCTTACTGGAAGTAAATATACATCTATCTATGATATTCCACAAAAAAAAGCTGGAACCATTTGTTTAAGTTATGATGAAAAAGAAATCAGAGTTGGTTTAGCATTGTGTAGTCCTAATGATAATTTTTCTAGAAGAATTGGTAGAGAATTATCTTATCAAAGAAATTTGAATATGCCTTGGACTGTGTTTAATGTCTCTGNGTTGGAATCACAAGATGATGATTTCGTATTTAATTATTGTATTAAAGAATTGAATCGTATTGAAAAATATGTAGCATCAAACTTTCGAGAACTACAATTGAAAGGTTTTTATTATTAAATATGATTGCATATAAATTATGTAGATTAATGAAGAGTGGTGACATTACTCCACTCTTCATTAATAAATCTTTTAGAATACCATTTAATGAATGGTTAGAAGCAGAATCTCACCCGACAAAAGGTTTTAAAGTTAGACCATATTGGCATTGCACATCAGAACCAAATGCACCACATTTATCCACAAAAGATAGAGTTTGGGTTAAGGTTGAAATTCAAGATTATGAAGAGTTTCAAAGACCAAATAATCAAGGTGGTTTGTGGTTTTTAGCTAAACGAATTAAATTTATTGAAAAAATTTAAAAATAATAAAAAGTAAAAAATGATGAAAAATAGAAGATTAGAATATAGAATGTATTTTTTTGTGCCTTATAATCTAAGTGATGTGCAGAAAGGGATTCAAGCAGGTCATTGCGCATTAGAATATGCTTATAAATTTAATAATGATAAAGATTATATAAGTTTTATTGAAAATGATAAAACTTGGATTATTCTAAATGGTGGTACAACAAATTCATCAAGAGATAGTAATGGTGAACTGAATGGAAGTTTAAATAGAATTGCTGAAACTTTATCGAATAATAATATTAATAATGCTGTTTTTCATGAACCTGATTTGGATGATGCATTAACTGCTGTTTGTTTCCTTGCCGATGAAAGAGTTTATGATTATGAAAAATATCCAGATTATGATGAGGTTGGAAATGATGTATATGGAGAAATTCTTTATTCTGATTGGGTTAATCTAATAGGCGGTGATAAGAATGTATTATTAAGAGAATTGATTAAAGGTAAAAAATTAGCTTGAAATATTGTTTAATTAAAAAGAAACAACTATATTATTACTATATATTACAACATAAATTTAAATTATAAATATGATGACAGAAGAACAAAAAGAAGCTTTTGAAGCGGTAGAAAAAATAAATGAAGAATTGTTTGAATATTTTGATAATAAATTAATGTTAAATAATCAACCAATATTATCAATAACATTTGCAGATTATATAACTCTTATTAGATTATCAATTCCATTAACATTAACATCATTGGAGATTAACATTTATAATTCTGANTATGATGATAGAAATTATAATGAGAAAGATGATGAATATGAAAAATTCTATCCTTTTATTAAAAGAAAATTTAATGAAATTAAAGAAGAAATCTCACTAATAAATTTATAATTTTATGAAAACTAAATTATTAAAGAAAGTAAGAGAGAGGTATAGTATTGATGTGTTAACTGAAATAGATAAAACTATGGTTAATAGTATATATTATGGATATACTCTACCTTTATATGTTTTGCATGAAGATGGTGATTATAGATTTGCTAATAGTGATTATAATCAAGTTTATGAATTTTTACTTTATTGTATTAGAGATAGGTATTCCCATACAAAAAAGAATTATAGAAACAAATTTAAAAAAATTTGGTGGAAAAAGTCAAATTGAAGTTCATCTAAAAAGTAAATGTAGATCATATTTATAAATAATTTGAGCCTGAAATAAATAGATTATGAGTGATGAAATTAACTATATTGATATTGAATTAGCTATTACTAAATTATTTAATATTAGGCAACATATCATAGTTCCAAATTGTTATATTGAATTGGGAACATCTAATGATTATGAATGTGATCTATTAATTATAAAAAAAAGTGGTTATGCTGTGGAAGTTGAAATAAAGATGAGTTTGAATGATGTTAAAGCAGATTTAAAAAAGAAACATTCTCATAATAATGAAAAAATTAAAGAATTATATTTTGCTTTACCAGAATCAATATATGATAAAGCTATTGAATTTATACCTGAAAAAGCAGGACTAATTATAATTAGAAAAATTAAAGATAGAGTCTTTGCATTTATAAAAAGATCTCCAATAATTAATAAAAATAGTAGAAAATTAACATTGGAAGAGCAATTAAATTTTGCTAGACTTGGAACTATGAGAATTTGGAATTTAAAGAAAAAACTTTTAAAAGATTAATTAATTGGTTGAGAGATGAATTAAATCTACACATCACTATTAATTATGTTGATAAAATATTAAAATATTCCTCTCAATACTCCAAGTTGAAGATAATGAAGTTATATTTGATAATATTGTAAAGAAAAGAAATTATAATGAATTTGGTTGGGATTTTTATCAGGTGAGAGAAGAAGCAGTAAATGAGTGTGTTAAATTTTTAAAATAGAAATCATGAAAATATATAATTTAAAAGAGGTTTATAATGGTGAATTTGTTGATTGGTTATTAAATAATATACCAGAATTAAATGCATATCAAAAACAAAAAATAAAAGATATTAATTATAATCAAGATTCAGAATTTTATATTTTTAAGAAAAAGGATAAAACAAGTAATGTTTTTTATAGATTGACAATTTTATTCTTTCCCTTTGTTTATCTTTTAATTGTTTTATCTTTACCAATAAATTTTATCTTTACTGGTGGATGGGGATATAAATATGAAAAATTAGAATGGTTTAGTAAGTGGTCACGTAAACTGAATTTATTATGAGAATGAAGGCTAAATACACGCTAAATTTTAGCATTAATGGTGATGAGGATATATCTGTATTAGAAATAAAAATGGAACCAATTAAGGGTCTTAATAGAAACACAAATGTTTATACACCTCATGTTTATCTAAATGGTTTTAAATATGATACTTATGATGATATTTTGGAAGGATATATTGATGCGAAATATGCAATGGATAAATTATCTAAAATATATAAAAAAGATTTAAAAGCAAGATGTAGGAAAGAGAAAAAACAATTTAGATTAATTAATGAAAAAATAGATTAAAATGAGTAATATAATTTTTAATAGAGTTTGGCATATGCCAAATAAAAACACTTTTGACATCAAACCAATAAAAGAATTAATTTATAAATATTATAAAGATGAATATCTTAGTATAGACCCATTCGCCAATAAAAATAGAATTGCAAAATTTACAAATGATTTAGACCCAGAAATGAATTGTGATTATAATATGGATGCAATTGATTTCTTAAATATGTTTGAAGATAAAACTGTTGATTTTATCTTATATGATCCACCATTCAGTCCTCGACAACTATCTGAGTGTTATAAAAAATTAGGTAAATCTGTAAACTTTGAAACAACACAATCAAGTTTTTGGGGAAATCTTAAAAAAGAAATTGCGAGAGTAATAAAACCAAATGGGATTGTTATAACTTTTGGGTGGAATTCTAATGGAATAGGAAAAACAAAAGGATTTGAAATCGTTGAAATATTATTAGTTGCACATGGTGGAAATCATAATGATACTATTTGTGTTGTTGAAAGAAAAATAAATTAAGAACACATATATGGAGACATTAAAAGATTAATTATTTGAATACACTTATAATAATTTAGGTAATTTGAGGGAAGCATTAAAAAATGGATTTGAGTTTGCAGAAAAGATAATTTATGTAGAAGAAGAATTACCATCAATAAAGAATGGGTATGTTGATGTGGATGTTTTAGTTTTTCTAAAAAATAAAAATAAAGAAGATGGAATTATTTTACCAGATGTATCCTCATTTGATTGAGAATCATGGTCAGAGAGAAATTTAACATGGGAAAGAATTATTGGTTGGCGACCATTTTTTTTCAAAAATAGTTGCACAATAAAAAATAAATACTTATATTTGTAATCGCTAATAAAAAAAAATAAATTTTTTTTCAAAAATAGTTGCACAATAAAAAATAAATACTTATATTTGTAATCGCTAATAAAAAAAATAAAATATTATGAAAAAACATTCTCTAAAAGTAAATAATGGTTTGAGTATATCACAAGCACAATCCATTTCCAATCTCTGTAATCAGAGAGCTGAAGAAATTAATCAAGAAATTTCTTCTATTAACAACTTTAGTAAAAGTGTTAGAACTTATGAAAATCATATTATTCAAAAGGGTCGTCCTATGCCTGAGAATATTATTGATATGTTGGAAACAAAAGCAAAATTACATGCTTGCCAAGCATTCTTAATGGAGAATATTAAAGCTAAAAATGCTTTATTGAATGAAGCAAAATTTGCTTCTGCGGATATATCAGGTGTTGAAAAACCAGTAAAGGGTGATTATCTTAATATTGATGATGATTTATTGGAACAGGTTAATGAAGATTTTGGGTGGGAACAACTTTCAAGTGAAGAATATAATGAGTATCTTGAAGCTGAAGCTTATGCTTCACATATTGGTCAATTTATTCATAAAAATGGTAAATTAGCACTTCTCAAACAAGAACTTCCACATATTCCTGATATTGAATGGATGGAAATTGAGAAGGATAAAAAAGTTCCTGTAACAATTAATATTCATCATACTTCAAATGGTTTGTTTAATTTACATGAAAAATTAGCTAAACTTCATAGAGTATATGAACAGAAAGTTAATTATTATAAATCTAAAGTTAAGAATATTGTAACTGAAGAAAATGCAAGGATTGCTAAACATAACAATGATTTGGTGAATAAAAAACAATTACATGACCAAGAGGTTGATAATGTTTATTATAAATCTTTAGAAGAATACAATAAAAAAGTAGCTTCCATCAAATCTCAATTTGAAATTGATCGTCAAGAGAAAATTAAAGAGATTGCATCAATGAGAATTTTTGTNGATAATAGATTTAAAGATGTTGTAGATATGTTTATGGAATCTGTTAAAGAATAATTTATATGGGTTGTAATTGGTGGATACAAGAGTTGAAATCAATTACATTTGTATTTGATAGTGGGTATTTATTTAAATTTACAAATTAAATGGTTATATATCCCGAAGGATTTCGGGATATATAAGTTAAAAAAATATACCGCTTCAATCACAAACTTTAAAGTTTTATGGGGTTTCTTTAAAACCACCATACAGTAAGAGAGGTTGCTATGTAACAGTAGTTGAAAATTCGCTTACAAAAACAAGACTTAGTTTATGATTTTGCCTTTGAGTGATTGAAGGTCTTTGTTTTAGGTTTTGATTGTGATTTTATCTATATTACCTACTATCAAATAACCATTTTTTATAAAACTCTTTAATATTATTAAAGAGTTTTATTTTTTTATAATGAAAAATTATATGCGAAAGGATATAATTAATAGAAAATTAGTAATATTATATGCGAAAGGATATAATTAATAGAATATTAGTAATATTATATCCGAAAGGGTATAATTAATAGAAAATTAGTAATATTATATCCGAAAGGGTATAATTAATAGAAAATTTGTAAAATAGTTTATATTTATATATAAATAATTATTAATGAAACTAAGAAAATTAAGAAAATTAATTAATGAGGAATTAAACTCATTTCTAGGTGAGGTTAAATATATAAATCCAAAAGATTATGAAAATTATGAACCAATAAAAGATAGTGATACTATTAGAGTTTATCATGGATTTTATTCTTTTAATGATGTTCAAAAAGTGTTATCAACAGGTTTGAGTGGTAAAGAGAAAGCTAGAAGAATATATAGTTATGAATCTGGTAATAACCCAAATGGTTTATTTGTAAGTGTAGATTTTAAAGTTGCATCTAAATTTGCAACTAGTGGTGTTGTTATTGAATTCTCAACTAAAGTATCTGATTTAGAAGCACCAATTTGGGTTGGTGGAAGAAGTTATTTTGTTCAAGGAGAATATACTAAATCATTTAAAGATTTAGATGAAAGAGAACAACAAAGATTAATAAATAGGCAAAAAGCTGGTGAATCACCGTATAAATTTATTTCTAAATCAGATAGACCAGAATTAGCTGAAACAATATTTGATAATCCAGAAAAACAAGCTTTATATATTGGTGATTTAAATCCAAATATGATTAAATATGTGTGGTATAATGAACAACTACATAAAAACCGTAGATTAGATGGTGAGTGGAAAAGATTGAGAAGAAAAGATTTTATTAAAANATTGAATGTTGATACAACAGTTAAACATGGAATTGGATATAAAGCTAATGATGATTTTAATTTTGATGAATTAGTTTATAATTTCTTTGATGGTGATTATAATAGTCGTGATCTTAAAGATTTTGTAAAGAATACTCTTCAAGATACTTATAGAATGAGGGACATAGGATTCTTCCCAAAACAAATTAAACAAATTCAAGACTTAACAAAAAAGGGATATTTTGATAAATATCTTGATGAGAGTGTTGAAAAAAAACAATTAACAGAAGAATTACATAATGTTGATGATGATGTAGATTTATTATATAATAAATTTTTTAAATCAGATATTGATGAAGTGAAAAGAACTGGTATGATAACAAAAAATTTATTTAAAAAATATGAAACAGATACATCAATACTAAAAAATCCAAAATCAATAAAAACACATAAATTAAATCCTTGCAAGATTTTAATTAATCATGCGGGTAATTCTTATAATCCAGCTGAACATATTATTAACCTGTCAATAAATAAGTATGCTGTTGATTATGTTATTGATGAATTTGATGGTAATTTTAAAAAAGCTGTAGATAATACATATATCAATTTAAAAGATTCATTAAAAAATGATTTTGAAGAACATAGAATCAAAGGTTCAATTCACCATGAATTAACACACTGGATTGATGATACTTTATATGGGTCACATATCAAGAAATATATTGAAAAAAATAATGTTGATAATAAATATAATAATATAACTGTTAATACTTTACCGTTTGAAATAAATGCTCAAATTCATGCAATAAAACAAACTAAAAATAAGAACGAAGATAAATGGGATAATTTGACTTTTGGTGATTTACTTAAAATTAGTCCATCATTGTCTCTTATATATAGAAATTTATCCAATGATGATAAAAATGAATGGATTAAAAAATTAAAAAAGAGAATGCATCGTGAAGGTTTATTAGGAAAAAAAATGTATAATTAAAAATTGATGAAAATAACAATAATATCAGACACACATAACAAACATAATGAATTAGATCAATTTCTTACAGAAGAATCTGATGTAATAATACATTGTGGTGATTTTTCTTAATTTATTTACATTATGACCAAAGAAGAATTATTTGAAAAATATAATATTAATGAATCTCATTCTGAATGGGATGATGTTATGGATTCTTGGTATTCTGTTGAAATCTATAAATTATTATATAAAAAACTTCCAACTACAACTAATTTAAAAATATGTTGGGTAATATCTTTTTTAGATAAAAAAGATGATATGAATTGGTGGATGAGAAATGTTATGCTTAAATCTGATTGGGGATCTTATTATTTAACCGCAAAAAGAATGGTTTATAGATATGCTGATTATATTATTGATGAAATTAATAATTCTTAATTTATATCTATTTATAATTAAAAAATAAAATGAAGCTAAATACACTGGTAGAACAAATACTTAAAGAATTTCTCACACAAGATGAGAAAGATGCAAAAATGGTTAAATTTGAGGAATTTCCAAAAGATGTTTTAAAAACATTAGAAGATGAATATGGTCACTACTATAAAATGAATTTTGATTGGAATAAAAAACAAGATGAATTTAAAAACAATCCACAACAATTCCAATCTTGGATGAAACAAAATCAAAGTGAAGAATTTCTTAAAAATCTAGATACCCTAATTAGAAAAACAAGAGAAGATCTAATTACAAAAAGAAAACAAATTAATGCTAAAAAAGCATTGAAAGATTTTGAAGAATTAATTATTCCAGTATTAGGTAACGAAGTTTTAGTTGAACCCTTAACAGAATTCATGGCTCATGCTCTAATGAGTTTGCATAGTGTTAAAGAACTTGAACAAGCTTTCCAAGAAGCCAAAAATGTTATTGATAAGAATGGTGAAATAGATTCATCAAAAATAAATAAATCAAATCTATTCTCTGGTAACGATAAATCAATCAGCCTACCAAACTTCGAAAGATTCGTACAGAAAAATCCAAACTTTAAACCAGCATTCGATAAATGGAAAGAAATGTTCGATATGGAATTGGAACTATCTTCCAAAGAATTAAACGCTTTTAGAGATAGTACACCATATAAAAATATCAAAAAATTATATAACTTCCTAATAGAATATAAGAAAAATAAACAAGCTTAATTAAAATATATATCTCTTATTATGAATATACAAAAATTAATAGAAATAACATTAAATAATTTCCTAAACGAAGCATCCTTCTATAATATAAACGATGAAGATATATTAACAGATAAATATATTAAAAACTTTATTAATGATGGAAGTGCTGAGGGATTATTAGATTGGTATATAGAACAAAATGATTTGGATGACCAAAATGAANATGATATAAAAAATACACCAGAATTTTATAATTTCATAAAAAACNACTTAGAAGAACAACTCGAAGAAGCTAAAAATAATATTGAAAATGAAATTGATTATAACACAAATAAAATAAAACTATATAGAAAAATAACTGTTGATGATAACTGGCTAAACCATCTCAAAACACAAGGAAAACGATTAGGTATATACTGGTCTTGGGATAAAAGAATGGCAGATACATATTGGGGTGACTATAATAAAAAAAACGTGGCAACAATAGAAATAGAAATACATGAAAAATATATAGATTGGATTACTACTCTCGAAATGAATATGAATCCATTTTATACAGAAGAAAGAGAAATTAGACTATTCAAAAATACACCAATCAAAATAAAAGCATTAAGTATAAACGATGAAGATGTAGATATATCTTTCCTTAATGATAAAACATTCTTTGCCTAATTAAAACCAATATATATTTCACAAAAAAAAACCTTAAAGTTAAACAATTACTTTAAGGTTTTTTTATATATTATATTATTTATATCTTAATTATAATCTCTCTTCTGATTTACCTCATATGATTCATCACCCTGCTCATATCTTTTTATAATCTTTATATCTGAAGGATTAAATACACATAACTCAATAAAATCACCATACCACTCATTATTATCATACTTTAACATTACTGAATCAAATCCACCATCACTACTACCACTATTGAAAAATCTTAAATCAAATTCATTAAAATCCTTCTTTGTTCCATGATATGAAATTAAATCATTTGTATTTATATTTTCATTTAATACTCCCTAAATACCCCTTCTATTAATCTCTCAATTTTATTCTTATATTTTACATTATATTATTTTCGTAATACTTCTTCAACTGATCCTCATTCTCAAAATATAATACATCTTTAGGTTTATAATTAACCATTTCCCTTCCCTTAATAACCAATCCATCATAACCCAAATCCAACATCTCTTTCTCAAAACTTGTATTTTCTTCAAAATATCTTAAACTATATTTCTTACCATTTTTTTTACAAAAATTATTAATCAAATTATAACGCCAAATCTCAGCTTCATTTAGNCTATTTACAACCTTTGGTTTAATAGGCTTTCCATTCACAACAAAATAAACTTTACCATAACTCTTTGCCATTGATCTATTCGATAATGGAGTTGTATATAATCCCTTACCAAAACTTCCAAAAACTTCATTATCTTTTCCTAATTTCTTAATACCTCTTAAAGTTACATTCTTTCTCTTCCAAGATAAATATTCTCTCCTATTAAAATTATCAAACTCTTCTTGTATAAATCTATTAATATCAATCATATTAATTAATTTCTTTTATATATGTAAATAGTCAAAATTATTTATTATTTAATTCTAATCTTATCTGATTTAGTTAATCTCTTATTAGTATATTCATAAGGTAAAACTATTCTCCCTAACTTAATATTATTCATAACATTATCATCCTTTTCTTTTAATTTTTTATATGTCTTATGTATCTCATTAATACCATTAATTTTTAACCTACCTAAATCAAAATACTCTGGAATTAATATATCATTAATACCTACACTATAAGTCTCTTTCTTTACATATCTACCATCAACAAGCTTATCATAATCATCTGGATTATTATTCTTACCAATAGAATCATAAGGATCATGCTTAACATTATGAAAAATATCTGGATTCATATTCTCTAATTCAGAATAAATTAATACATCCTTAAAAACTTCTGCAATGTGTGTATTAGGAACATATTCATTAATCTTTTTATCCGAAGTTAATACAAACTTTATATAAGCACGTATAACCTTATCTATCTTATTAAAACCATTAGAATCATTAACAGACTCCTTTAATAAAACACTTTTAAACTTATCTATTTGTATCCTCATCTCTTTACTCATACTAATTTACTTTATTATTTATATCTTAATTATAACCTCTCTTTTGATTTACCTCATATGATTCATCACCCTGCTCATATCTTTTTACGTTTCATATTCCATTATCCTATTAAAATAATCTTTTTATT
>JGI24709J26583_10004145_pt1 | contig 11094 bp, 9 predicted proteins | sample BioPla2DNA1_FD_26583 | JGI IMG/M metagenome (IMG submission 26583) | reverse complement strand
TATGCGTTTTTTTATTAGCGCAACTGCAAGCACGCCCATTGCAGACCTTGAAATACGTACGGTGCTTAGCGATGGAGTTGTAATTGCACTGAAGGGGATATAATATCGCCGCATCCGTATAGCCACGCCGCGTCATAATGGCAAGGTAGAGCGTCAGCATCGTATGGACGAACTGTGTTTCTATAGCAAGATGCGTATGTATGGCCTGGTTGACGGCAGGTGTCAACTAGCGAGATATCAGGCAGTATCCAACACATATATCATGTCTTGCCTGGGGATACGCTCCCCCAATGCAATGTTGAAGCAGTATCAGGGGGTGATGTAACCAAGATCCAATGACAGAGCATTGGGCTGTCAGTTATTTTACCAAAGGTTCCATGTCAAGGTCAGGTAGTATTTGCTGCGCAAACCTCCACCTTCCCCTTGACATGGACGGCATGGTTCATGCTATGCCCTTTTCTTCTTCTCGTTTGTTACCCATGTTTGACACTCGTACATCCAATGTCTTGAAGATGTTGTAGGTTAGAATGCATCCGGGTTGGTCGGGTTACACAGTATACTAAAGGCAACGAGCATCTGCAATACGACAGCAATAACAGTGTTAATGGTCTCACACTGCTGATTATCCCCGCTTATTATACAGATCAGTAAATTAGTAAAGAGAGTGTGACGGCACAAGCATACCTTGTCATTTTTCTTGCTTCTCCATTTTGTTGATTATATCTCAACAAGTTTTCGAGCTGGTATAAATGTTAGGGGCTGGTCACTGATATCATGCCTGTGATTTACTGATAACATCCTCCTTATCCCCCTCACTTGTATGGAATTTGTATATATGCATAGTTTAGACACAATCCAACTTATTCCTCACGATGTATCATCTTACAACTTATTTGCGGGGAAGTTCTTGGCATACTCTGCCAGCTCATGGAAATATGCACTCAAACCAATCACATCTGCACCAATGTTGATGAACTGATAGCCTAATTCTACGCGCTCTCGTGCGTTTGCCATAGAGCCAACGGTGCCTGCAAATTTACCATGTTTTCTGGCTGTTTCTGCCACTATACGGAAACCAGCTACTACCTCAGGATGATCCAATTCACCGGAATGTCCAATACTGTGAGAATAGTCACCGGGACCATAAAACAGCATATCGTAGCCAGGAACAGCCGCGATCTCATTGATTTGCTCCATCGCTTCCGGGTCTTCAATTTGGAAAATGATGAAACGTTGGTTATTTGCCTGACGATTGTAATCTGCTTGTCCGATATTGCAGTAGCACGCATCTGCATTGCCGCCATCTACTGGTCGACGACCAATGGGATGGAAGCGAGTCATATGGACGACCCGCTTTGCATCCTCAACTGACATAATGTGGGGTACCATAATGCCAGCCGCATCAAGTTCTAGGGGGCGGATGTAGTCGCTGTAAGATCCGCGGGGCACACGGCACAAAATATCAGTGTCATAGATTTTTGCAGCCATGATCTGATGTTCTGTCACAAAGTAATCATTAGCAGTATGCTCCACATCAACCCAAATGCAGGGAAAGCCCATCATTGAAGCAATTTCCGTTATACGTGGATCAGTGGTGTTCAGTTTTATAGAGAGAACAGTTTTTCTTGCACGAAGCAGTTCTAATGTGCGGCTTCTTCTCATCTTGAATTCCATGGTTTTTCCTCCTAATCCACTTCTTCAATTTCTACATCGAGACCCTGCATCCCGCTGGCGTGACGGAGCAAATCATGCTCATCCGCTCTTGCAAGCCACTTACGGTGTTCAGACAAAGGTAAGTAAGTACCAACTTCCGGCAGTTCAAAGCAGAATCCCTCTGCATAAGGTAAACGAACACGAGCACCGAATGAGCCATTCCATTGTTCTGTGGTCTTTTTTGAATACCCCCGAAGATTATATTTTTGACTTTTCATAGTGTTGATAGCTTTAATTTTTAAATCCACACAGTTGGTAACATCAACGTAGTAAGTAGCAAAGGCACTTTTCCCCTGACTGCTAAGCGTAACAGCTGCACAGTCACAGGGACAAAGCATATAGACCACCTGACCCACACGACAAGCAGGATGGCGGTCATTGAAATTAACACCAGCAGCAGCAGTGATAGAAGCCAGTGTCAGCTGGCCAGTGACTGCGTGGTGATTACCAATGGCATCTTGCTGGTAAGGCCAATGGGTAATGACAATGTCTGGATGCACTTCTCGAATCAAGGAAGCTAAGCTGGAGATCATCTCCGTATTTACTGTTAAAATTTCGTCATCATAGTCGAGAAATCGAACGTCGTTAATACCAAACAACGCACATGCCTCTAGCACTTCAGCATATTTTACCTTCTGTCGTTCCTGTAGGAGCGCATCAACTTCTTTTTTGGAAAACTGGTCAATTTTCTCCCGGAAGATATCAGAAATAACTTCGTCATGGATACGTAGACCCTGAGTTAGGGACACACAGATGACGGAATCACCACGTCGGATATGATTCAGGAGTGTACCACCGCAGTGATCAAATATGTCAGCGGGATGGCCGGCAACAACTAGGATTTTTAATGATTCAGACATAATTTATTCTTCCTTTCCTTTTTTATTTTACCGAAGTAATTCTTTTTACGACTTGCTTTCTTTAGGTAAATCTATATAGAGTACTAAATCTTTCATATCAATTTTCGGAACGTAAAAATCACCATTCTCATCCACGAAATATCGGACATCGCCTTCATATGGAACCGTTCGACTGTGACATGCAGCATAGCCAATAGCAATCACTACAATTATTTCCTGTTTCTGCGGTAGTTCCAACGCCCTGCTCAATTTCTTTTGATTGGGTACCCCTAGACAGCAGGTTGACAATCCCATCTCTTCAGCTGCCAACATTAGATTTGTTGCTGCTGCTCCGGCTTCGAACATACCATACTTTCCGGCTTCTTGATCTGCCATAATCAGAATATAGGCTTCCGGCTGCTGTTCCGACAGAATTTTAAAATCCGGAAGATATGTTGCCCACCGTAATTCAGAAAAAACAACATCCCGCTTTTCTCCGGCTATGACAGCATATCGGATCGGTTGGCGATTGGCTACACTGGTATGAAATCTCGCCAGATTAATTAATTCCATTAACTGATATGTTTCTACCGAATGTTGCTGAAATCTTCGAATCGATCGACGCTGACGGATTGCAGTTGAAACCTCCATAAAATCAGCCCTTTATTGCACCAACGGTGGCACCTTTGATAAAAAACTTCTGACAGATGATAAACAAAACACCCAAAGGGATCGTTGCAATCAGTGCTATTGCAAGTTGTGCGCCTTTGTTACCTACCTGAAGTGCCGCGAAGTAAGATAAGCCAACAGGGAGAGTTCTCAAATTCTTATCTATAATCATGATAGATTGCCAAATAAAGTCATTGAAAGTTGCAAAGAAGGAAAGAATGCCAATTGTACCAGCAGTGGGTAGCGATAGTGGAAGTACAATCTGAATGAACTGCATCACTTCACCGCAGCCGTCAATCTCTGCTGCATCAAAAAGTTCTTTTGGCATACTGGAAATCTGTTGGCGGCTTAAAAATACTCCAAAGGCTGGAGCGATAGAAGTTAATATTACTCCAACCATAGAATTTTCTAGATGTAGCGCCCGGGCAACAAGATAGTTTGGAATCATCAACATCTGTTTGGGCATTATCATGGTTGCCATTACAAGAGCGAAAAAAAACGCTTTGCCTCGGAAGGGAATCTTTGCAAATGCGTAACCAGCAGATATACCGGTAAATATTGTGGAGGTGGCTACAGTGATGCTAATAATAAAGCTGTTACGGATCCAAAGGAACACTTCGCTATCATTGAATACCTTGTTCATGTTTTTTAGGGTGAAATTCGTGAAAGGTGCTAAGTTTACAGGCATTTTTGCCAACTCAATCGGCAGCTTAAATGCGCCAACCAACATCACATAAAAGGGAAATGTCACGATGAGTAGCAGGAGGATCAGCAGTATGATATTAACGATACTGACTTTATTTCGACTTGATTTCATATCATCCACCTCCTTAGTACTCAACTGCGTCACGCTTGGTTATTTTGAACTGAACAACCGCTAAAGCAGATGCTATTACAAACAAAATAACACCTAGTGCTGAGGCGTAACCGAACTGATGGTTGTTGAATGCACTATTATAAATCAGCATAAGCAGTGTAGAACTAGTATAATTTGGACCACCGCCTGTCATTAACTGGGGAACCACATAAATCTGGAGGGCACCGATGGTGTTTGTGACTAGCACATAGACGATGATAGGATAAAGCATCGGAACTGTTATGTTTTTAAACTGTTGGAATCCATTGGCACCATCTAGCTCTGCAGCTTCGTAATAAGTTTGAGGAATACCATTGATGGCACTACAAAAAATGACAGTTTTCTGTCCTAGGTTACTGAAAACGATCAACAATGAGATCAAAGGAATGGAGTGATTTGCATTGTCAAAAATCGAAAAATTCGTAATGCCAAAACAAGTCAATATTTGACTGAAAAGACCCATATTAGGCCAAAATATAAAATTCCAAACAACTACCAATGCCACAGAACAGGTAACACCAGGTAAATAAATCAGCAATTTTGTAAGGGTATTCACGCGTTCACTGCAATTACGAAGGGTATTGGCCACCCAAAGGGGAATCATTAGCTGGAGAGGAATAACAATGACAGCATATCGAATAGTACCTGCAAGACTCCTCCAGAAAGCGTAGTCATTAAAGATACGTATATAGTTATCAACGCCGTTAGGCTGCTTAATGCCCGCCAAGTTGTATTCTGTAAAAGAAACACCAATACCGTAGACCAGAGGATAAAAATAGAAAACACTGAAGATCAGAAGCCAAGGTGCAAGAAAGAAATAACCCCATTTTTCCTTACGCCGAACCAATCTGCTAACTGCTTGTTTTTTTGTAATAGTATTGTTCATAACTTCTAACCTTTATAAAAAACTGAGTCAGAGTGAAGACTGGGGACAGGATCCTGCCCCCTGTTGTTTATACACCACTTACTTGCTATTTGCTGCAGTGATTACAGTATTTGCTGCGGTCTGCCAGTTGTTGAGCAGAGTCTTGCCGTCAATGTTGCCCACGTAGTAGTCCTGAAGCTGGACATAGAAGGTTTCACGAAAATCGGACCACCAGGGTTCGCGGATACCAAAGGAACTGTTTGCACAGCGTCCGCCGTAGTTAGCAGCACGAGCCATGGTTGCAGTGATACCTTCAGTAGGATACTCCATAACGAAGTCATTCATAGTGGACAGTCCACCCGAAATACTCAATGCAGCCTGACGCAGTTCGGGAGTCTTCAGCCACACATCAATAGCCAGTTTTGCTTCCTCTTCGTGGCCATTATTGGCAAAACCAATCAAACCAGTAGAACCCCAGCTAACAGTAATAGGAGCTTCCTTACCTTCTGCAGTGGGTAGTGCCACGCCATCTAGTTCAAACTCCATGCAAGTCCCCCTCTGCATTAGAGTATACAGCTGAGGAACCTTATTGAAAGCAGTAGGATAAAATAGCATATTGCCACTACAGAACATAGTCTCGGCGTCTGCGTCTATCAGACTAGCAGCACCGTTGGGAACTAGACCTTCTGAAATCATGGTGGAGAACAGCTCCAAGACTTCCAGAGCCTTGGTCTGGTTTTTACCATCATTAATAACAACAGCAGACAAATCATCATTAGTAATCTGAGCATCGTTACCTAAGAACCAACTATAGTACCAAGCATCACCAGATCGACTACCTGCGTACAGCATTGTAGGAATTACATCGGGCTTGTTTACCTTGCTGGTACGACACAAATTCAGAAATTCCTCATAAGACCAAGTTTCCATATTCTCAGGCAGCATATCTGCAACACCACACTCTTCTAGTAGGGTCATGTTAGCAACCATGCAATAGGGAGCACCGTCAGCATAGGAGACGTAGTAATTCTTGCCGTCCACAATGCCATCCTTTTGCTCACTAAAAAAGCGATCTTTGTTGGTTTCTACTACTTCGGTAAGATCGATGGGCAGCCCAGCGTGAACTGCAGGAGCAATACGAGAGAAACCATCGAGGTAAAGGTCAGGGGTAGTACCGGTTGCACAGGCAACGGAGAACTTTTCTGCTAGAATGTCAGAGGTGAGGGGCTCATAATCAATAGTGATCCAGGGATACTGAACATTGACGGTATCGCTCCAGTCCTGATAGACTTTTGACAAGCCTTCAACTTCCAGCGCCCACAAGGACAGAACGACAGGATCCTTTTTCTCTACGGAGAGAGTTTCAGACTGACCGATGGCAGCAAGTGACAGAAACATCACCAGAACCAGCAGCAAAGATACTTGTTTTTTCATGTTTTTCCTCCTTCTTGTAGTTTTTCAGTATATGTGTTATATTTATATTAGTATCAAGGGAAATAGATATCAATCCAGAATCAAGGCAAAAAGTCCAAAGATCCCTTGGAAATATGTGAACCAAATTCAGGTTTTTCTAACTTTTCAATGATTTGAATGTCCGTGTTATGCATAATAAATATTGGACGTTGATGAACACTTTGATCCTTAGCCTTATAATCTTAGATAATCGAACCTTTTCAAGGATTCCTGTCAGTGATGTTTCTGCCAGTGTATATTAGTAGGATAGATTCACTTTGAAAGGTGGAGATTTCATGTTCAGAAAAAAGCTCCTTACCTCATTCTCTTCCAAGTTATTTATTTGTATTTTCTCCACGGCATTTTTGTTGTATCTGCTTGGTCTGATGATTTTATACCGCTTTTCCATCAATGCCACAACAAACATCAACAACCAGATGATGGAAAAGAACCTGACCATCACCTCAAAAAATCTAGAGAATGCCATAAATGAATGCAATCGGACGGCACAGCTGGCATTAGCTCAGGAAGACATCATGGTCAGACTGAAAAAGCCCTATAGGTATCCCTCCATAAGCTATACCTCCATCCAACGTGCGCTAATTACCGCAGTATCAAGCACCTCTGCCATTGCCGATATTTGTCTGTGCGACAGTTACGGTAATGTGATTTCAAGTGGTTCTACACTTGTTACTTATCCATATTCAAGCAAGGAAGAATGCGTGGAATGGCTGGATGGTTTATCTAACTACTACAATGGGCAGTATCAATCTTGGTATTTCTTGACACCACATCCACTCAATCCTACACGATGCTGCTTTACCAATGTCCGTGAAATCACACTACTAAATTCTAACCTGCGTCCTCTGATGCTCATTTCTGTTTCAGAAGCGCACATCGCATCCATATATGACGTCCTAGGCAATGACAGTTATATTATGACCCCCACCGGGACGATCATATCCGCCGTAGATAAAACACTGATTGGCACCCATGCTAATGAAACTATCTTGGAATACGCCATCAACTCAAAATCCAATCCCATTGTCTCTGTTGGAAATGGTAAACATTACTATATCACTTATATTTCTTCCTTTGGAAGCTATCTGATCGTCAACTCTACAACAGATGCACTGCGTTCTACCAATTCTTTTACTTTGCTTGCAGCAGTGTTGATTGTTATCATTGGTCTACTTTTTTCCGTTTTCTGGGCAAACTATATCTCCAATTTTATGACAAAATCGTTAGTAGAAACTAAAGTGTGTATCGAACAAGTACGAAATGGAAATATGAATATACGCTGTAATGTGTCTCAACAAGACGAAATCGGATACCTTTGTGAGAGTTTCAACCACATGATGGACAGTTTAGACGAACAAATCCATCAACGAATTCAGCAACAGAATCTTGCAAAAGAGAATGAACTAAGGCTGTTGCAATCGCAAATAAACCCTCATCTTTTGTACAACTCACTGGACTCCGCACTGTACCTGATGACCTCAAAAAATATTGAAAAATCCATTGAAATTCTCGAGCAGATGAGCAACTTTTTCAAGCTTTCCCTACAGCAGGGTAATAAAGAGGTCACTATCGGTAGTGCCATCGATCTTGTAAACACCTATCTGAATATCCAGAACCTATGTCGTATGAAACGATTCCGCTTGAATGTGATTGGAAACAAGGCGTTACTTGAAGCATCAATCCTGCATATGTTGCTTCAGCCCATTGTGGAAAACTGTGTGATTCACGGTTTTGATGGCAACTTCATAGATGGTCTTATTGAGATATGCCTGGAAACTGATAGTTCTGACATTATCATTCGAATCACCGATGATGGCACAGGAATGGATGAGCAAGAACTGGACAGGCTTCAGCAAATTCTTAAATCTCATACCCCACCTGTCACCAGTTTCGCACTCTGGAACATCAAGCAGCGGTTGTGCATGTATTATGGAAACCAATATACACTTCAGGTTAAAAGCGAGTACGGCGAATATACTACCGTTTCCTTGCGTATACCATTCTACTACCAAGAAAGGAGCAACGAAAGTCAAAATGTATAGTTATATGATTGTTGACGATGACGAACTTGTACGTGAAAGAGTTCTGTCTCTGGTTCCTGCTAAGAAGCTGGGACTGAAACTGGTTGCGTATGCAGAGAATGGTATACAGGCACTTGAACTGTTCGAGCAGCATCGTCCTCAAATCGTCATTATGGATATTAAGATCCCTCTGATGAATGGTATCGACGTAGCAAAGCAAATGCTTGAGGAGGATCCAGATGTAAAAATTATTATTATCACAGGTTTTGGCACTCTGGAATTTGCACAAGATGCAATTCGTAGTGGCATAGTCGATTTCTTTCTCAAACCCATTAATCCAAAGGAACTCAACGATGCACTCATAAAAGTGACGGAATTGATTCAAAGCGAGGCAGTGCAAGCACTGGAACAACAGCGGATGGAACGCCTTCTGGAACGGAGCATGCCGTTAATTCGCAGCCGGTATTTCTTTTCTCTTATTCAAACCCCACCAGAAGAATTGACAGATGAATCCTGCCAGCAGTATTTAAATGACTTTGGCATTAACAACCCTGTTTCCGATGTCTGTATTGCGATCATCGTGCCTGATTATGGGGGTCTGGCACTAAGTGATCAGATGTCTATGCAGGCGGTTTTGGAGAAAGAACTATCCACAAGTACAGAAGCAGTGGGCATCGGATCACTGGTTCTGTACGATGCAATGCAGAGGATGATAGTTATCTCTTATGGAATCCATAAGCATCTGGATTATACGTTGGAGCAAAGAATGTCCGTTATTCGGGATAAACTGCGTTATCTTTATCGCTTTGATTTTCGAGCCAGTATAGGGGCTGTTGTCTCCAGCTTCCGTTTTCTGCGAGATAGTTACTGGAGTGCCAACAAAGCTCTTGGTTACTGGAATGTGCTAGGGAATAATAATATTGTCAACAGTAAAAATATTCAGAAAATTGAGCAACCTATTCCTCAAACGACCTCAATGGGTTACAGCAACATCATGGATCTGCTGATTACAGAAGATCTACAGCAGATTAGGAGTGTATTTACAGAATACATCAACCAACTTGCATACAACACTCAAAATTCTATACATTACATCCGACAAAAAATCATTGAATTACTGGCTCTGCTATTTTATAGTGCCCAGAATTTGGGCATAAATACAAATGCTCTTCTTGATGAACAAAATCCGATATACGTTCGTATCCTTTCTGCAGGTAATATTTTTGATATTCAGAAGATTGTTCTGGATGCAGCCCAGATCATTATTGAGCAGATCCAGAGTAAGCGTATGGACAGCAAGAATCGCGCCATACGCTGTGCGAAGCAGTATATCTCCAATAACTATACAGACCCACAGCTGAATTTACATAAGGTCTCAGACCATGTAAACCTCTCTTCGAATTATCTNGCACAACTATTCAGACGTTTTGAAAACTGTAGCTTTGCAGAGTATCTTAATCGGGTCAGAATAGAGCAAGCTCAAAAAAAGTTGTTAACCACTCATATGCGGGTATATGAAATTGCGCAAGTTGTCGGCTTCCAGAACACGAAATATTTCTTCCAAGTATTTAAACAAATAACAGGTATGCGTCCCCGTGAATTCTACCAAAGATCAGTATTCGAATGTACTGCAGAACAACGGGAGTAATACTCAGAATGAAGATTCAAAAAATGCCTAATAATTATGGGAACCTCTAAAAACCAGTGTTTCCCGAATCATTAAATGGTATTCATGGTTTTTTTAAAGACGATCCCCCTTAATTCCTTCCTAAAGTAACGATTATTGCTTGGTATTTCCTTTAAAATCCACAGTTTTCCTGCGTTTGGGCATAGTTATCCTGCGGGGGGCATTCCGCGAATCATAATTGCGTACATGCAAAGGTAGTGTCCACAATTGTTCCCTTGTGTGAAATGATGTCATGCTGCTCCAACTGAAGGTTAAAGAGGTTGAACAAATCCTTCATGACTTCCGCTTTCACTAGGGCGTCACGGTACAATCAGATCGCTTTCGCATCCGGAACTCGAGTTCCCAGTTATAGCCCCAGAAAACGCATGAAGCTCACACGGTCGTTGATCTGGTATTCTGCCTGGTCATCCGAAATATTGAACAACCGCTGAAGGATCAAAATCTTGAACATTAGCAGGTAGCTGTAGTGTGGTCGTCCTACCACGCCTTTTTGCTCCTTTTGCAAACACTTTGTTCAGAGTACCTTCAAACATACGCCAATCAATGACGCGATTCAGTTTCTCCAGCGGATCTCTCAGGGCGCTTAACTCCTTCAGACGATTACTCTCGTCAAAAAATCCAATCTGTTTCATGACCCTATTTTACCACAAATGAGCACATTTTGCTTGAGTTTTTAGAGGTTGCCTTAAATTACAAATCGAAAAAAACGGGGCTGGTATAAGATATAAGATCTGTTTTATTAAACAATCATCTATAAGCTATTAATATCTATAATCCTTTCTTATATACATTACGCCAGTTTTTTGCTGTTTTCAAAGGCGGATACACTGTTGCGGCATTTAAGCTGACCGTCTATTGCGATGCGCATTGTAGGCCAATCGGGGTTTTCTATGCGTTTTTTTATTAGCGCAACTGCAAGCACGCCCATTGCAGACCTTGAAATACGTACGGTGCTTAGCGATGGAGTTGTA
>JGI24709J26583_10004143_pt1 | contig 11096 bp, 9 predicted proteins | sample BioPla2DNA1_FD_26583 | JGI IMG/M metagenome (IMG submission 26583) | reverse complement strand
GGGGGGCGAGCTGTGTTTTCATCTGCAGCATGGGCGTTTCACACCCCTTCGCGAACTTCTGCGACTCCGTGTGATACCGGCGATCCGCCTTCCCCGGATCCCTCGTATTACGTCTCGATTAAGGTGGAATCTAACCGAAGGTCCTGCTCTGGCCCCTGGAGCAAGAGACAGGTATAAACCATATGATGCTATATTTACAAGAGGCAGGCCGGGCCCAGAGCAAAAGACGCCGTTCCCTCTCCTGTAGATTGAAATACCAAAACCAACAAGAGGATATGCAAAATGGAAGAACCTGATTATCGCAGCGACCCAAACAAGTATCAGAAATTCAAGAAAGTTGATGGCGCCACCTATCGGCGGGTCAACCAGTTCCTGCGCAAACACACTCACATCACCGCCCGTGAGTGGGCGATCGCACGTCTCTGCGCCGACTTCCGGACCACCAGCGGCTCAGAGATGACGTTCATCGGCGAAAACCTCCCTGACCTCTGCCCGTTCATGGTTGACACCTACACGCCGCAGGCGGTCAACCAGGCGAGGAGTTCATTCAAGAAGAAGGTGAAGAAGGCGGGAGCCACATTCTTCTACGGTGCCATGTGCGGCTTCTTCACTGCAGAAGAACTCGACGAGATCCTCTTTGAGGCAAGCGAAGTCGCCCGGTTCCTGCTGGAGGTCGAAGGNACGAGTCTGACCATCGACGATGAGATCGAGATCGAGGATCGGATCGCCGAGGTGATGCGGAGCGTGGCCGAGGCGGCGTCAGTCATCCTGAAGACCAGACCCGGTCAGGAGGAGAATGGGAACCCGTCCGCTACCCCACCCTGAATGGTGGGGCTTGCGAACGGCTAAGCGAGACCAAACGGTAGACCNGGAGGCGNTCGATCAATTGCAGCAGCGTTTTGGNCTACAAGAACAGATGGGTGTTTCCCTGGCCCGTCCTTCTTCCGGGCACGCCGAACCTGACGTGCTCTCAGGAGCACTAAGCCTGTCTCGCAACTCCGAAGGGAAATGCAACCCCGGTTCGACCGGGAGAAGGGAATACCTGCCATTGCGTCTACCTGTCTTAGACACCAATCGAAGACCGTTGATGCCAACCACACCTGCGCGTGCCCGTCTTCTCTTCAAGCAAGGGAATCCGGAAACCCTGCGGGGGAACCCGAACGCTTGGGCTCACCCGGGGAACGTTGGTTCGGCACGTCAAATACGGGTTGACGTACGTGGAGGCACGTTAAAAGGGAAGATGTCGTTACATAACGCTGTCACCGGAGGATGGGTGACTCAAACCGCAAAGGTGGAGGATTGTATGATCCTGACCAGTATCGCCTGGAGAACAGAATGGTATGCCGGGATAGGCAGACGGCATTCATCCCCGGCATGAAAGACCGGGATCTTCTGCCTAAAAAAAGATGAAGATCATCCAGATAGTCGGCCGTTCAAACGCTGGAAAGACCACGTTCATAAAGAATCTGATTCCAGCGCTCTCAGCACACGGGAACGTCGGTGTGGTCAAGCACCTGGGGCACCACGGCTTTATGCTCGAGCCCGGAAAAGATACCACCATATTCTATGAATCGCATGCCGCTATATCCAGCGGCGTCGACAACGACAAGTCGGTCATCATCAGGCGCGAGAACGACCTTGACTCTACCCTGGAGGTTCTCTGCAACGCCGGGATCGACTACGCCATACTCGAGGGGTTCAAATCCAGGCCGTTCCCGAGGGTAGCAATAGGCGACCTCGAGGCCGAGAACGTCGTCCTCCGGAACCCCTCCATCGACGATGTGATCGGCGCGCTTCCAGAGTTCGAGGACTACTATACCGTCGAGGGGCTGGTCAGGGAGCTGAAGCGCGAGTACGGCGTCTCGCATGCCGGAGCCGTTCTCACGTTCAATGGAATCGTCAGGGAATGGACCGGTACTGAACGGACTGAATACCTGGAGTTCGACGAGACCGTCGACGCCCTGACAGAGAACCTCAGGCGGGAGATAGAATCTGTCCCCGGGATCATCGGCGCGCGGTTCCACCACCGGAAAGGGCGGCTCTATGCCGGGGAAGATATAACCTATGTTGCCATTCTCGCAGAACACAGAGAGGAGGCGTTCGCCGCCGCGAGCAGGGCAATCGACCGGCTGAAGCGGGAACTGCATGATATGGAGAAGTGACCGATATGCGAAACAAAAAACGGATGTTTGGAACGAACGGCGTCCGGGGCGTGGTCGGGGAGATGATGACGCCGGCCCTCGTCCTCAAGATCGGCGCCGCGCTCGGATCGATGCGGAAAGGCACCATCGCCGTAGGCAGGGATACAAGGACGTCAGGCGAGGCCCTGGTCCACGCCCTCAAGGCCGGGCTCCTGATGACGGGGTGCGACGTGGTGGACATGGGCATCCTCCCCACACCGGCCCTGCAGTACATCATAAAGATCGATGACCGGTTCGCCGGTGGCGCGATGATCACCGCATCTCATAACCCCCCTGAGTACAACGGCGTCAAGGTCATCGAGGCCGACGGCACTGAGATGGCCGACGACGAGATCATCAGGCTCGAGGACCGGTTCTTCGCCAGTGAGTTCGATGTGGTTGCCTGGGACGGCGTCGGCACAGAGATCGCCGCACCCGCGCGGCTCGCGGAGTACATCGACGCAGTTGTGAGGTACTTTCCGGCAGGCATCGGGGAGGGTATGACCGTCGTCATCGACCCCGGTTCAGGCCCCGCGGCCCTTACCACTCCGGCCATCCTTGAGAGGATGGGCTGCCGGGTCCACACCATCAACGCCCGGCTCGATGGCACCTTCCCGGGCCGGATGCCCGAGCCGACCCCTGAAGGACTGCAGCCCCTCTCCGAGATGGTCATCGCCACAGGCGCTGACTTCGGGGTGGCGCACGACGGCGACGCCGATCGGGCGGTCTTCGTTGACAACAGGGGACGCTATATAGAAGAAAACTACGAGTTTGGTCTGATCGAGGACTACATCTGCAGCAGGAATCGCGGCGGGATCGTCGTCACTCCGGTCGCCACCTCCCGGTTGATCCAGGACATCGCCAGAAAGCATGGGTGCACCGTCGACTACACGCCGGTAGGGAGCATCTACGTCGCAAGGAGGATGATCGATCTCATCGAGCAGGGGAAGAATGTCTCTTTTGGCGGTGAAGGGAATGGCGGCCTGATCTACCCTGATCACCAGTTCTGCCGGGACGGCGGCATGACCGCTGCAATGATGGTGGCGGTTCTTGCAAGCTATAACAAAAGAGACCTCTCAGACATCATTGACGAACTCCCGGTCTACCACCTGGTCAAAGGAAAGCATCCCGCCCCGGATCCGGCCGCGCTGGTCCGTGCCGTCGAGGAAGCATTCTCAGGAGAGACCATCGAGAAGATCGACGGCATCAAGATCATCAGGGATGACGCCTGGGCGCTGGTACGGGCGTCGGGCACAGAACCGATGATCAGGATCATGGTCGAGTCAAAGGATCCTGGTGTTGCAGATACCATGTACCGGGAGATCATGCAGGTGGTCAGGCACGCCTGATTTCTGCCTGCAAAGCCCCTCCGCACAGGTGAAGTCGACCCCACATTAAGTGTTCTATTCACAGCAGCGCGAAGGGCGCTCACCTTCCCCTATAATTTATGTATTTGCGGCGAACTCTCGAAATTCCACTAAAGGACACTCTTGCGGGGTCGGAGCAATCTATATATATGATGAGCATCATGCATGATGCAGAACCCGCTGGAGAGCGGTGATCAAAATGGATGGAAAGCCACAGTTTAAGCAAAAGATAACCTCCGCGATCTCTTCCGGTGATCCGCGTGAGGTCGAGAAGATAGTTTCGGACATCTCAGAGACACGGACGAGAAAGGAGAGGAAATCCCTCTACGAGCAGATGAATGCCGCCCTGATAAAGACAGCGTTCGAAGAGAACCAGCCGGAACTCTTAAGCCAGATCATCGAACCGACAAAAGAAGAAGTACTCACCCTCTCCCGGCGTGCTGCCAGGCTCTACCGCGAAAACAGGGACGAAGCGTGGTTCTCCGCGATATTCACTCTGGTCGACAAACTCGACCGTAAGAGTCACCAGTCCGATATCCTTGCCGAGGTATCCCATGACCTGGTCCAGGCCGCGGTTGATACCGGAGACACCCACTATATTGAGAAAGGAGAGGTGGCCCTTAACCAGATCAGCATTCGTAAATACCGCTCGGCCATCCTCACCGAGATCATCCCGCTCTTCATCCAGTACGGGCAGAAGTACCAGGACGTCGATATCCTGCAGCACGCTCTCCAGGCGCTCTCCGAGGTCGGAGATATATCAAAACAAGCACAACTTCATGCCGACGTGGCCCGGGCGATCGCCGGTGCCGGGATCGAGTCCGGCGATATTCACCTGGTGATCAGCGGGATCCGGAGCGCTACCGAGATCAACCAGAAGATCCGGCGCACCAACTCGATCGCCGATATCGTGGACGCAGCCTGGAAGTCGTCACTGAAGAAGGAGATCGCTGATATCGAGCATATCATAGATGCACTCTCAAGGATTCCGGAGGAGCGGCTCACCGAGGTCCTCGCAATCCTAACCGAGCATCTCCTCGATCGCCAGCGGGACAAGAAACAGGTCTACACCAAACTGCTCAGGCTTGACGACGAGAAACCCTGGGCGGGCCAGACCATCGTCCTTGAGCTCCTGAAGAAGGCGGAGCGGAGCGGGGAGCGCTGGTACCTTGAGAAGGCGTTTGAATTCAATGCCCGGAGCATGGTAGAGACTCAGCTCCCCGTCGAGGAGATCGTCCTCTCCGGGATCGCGGTCGTTGAAAAGAGCGGCAACCCGACCATCCTCCTTGACATCACGCCGCTGATCGAAGAATCCTGTGACGTTACGAAGGCGGCCCAGCTCTACCGGCAGATCACCGATGCACTCTCCCGGATGGGCGACTTCTACCACGCGATCGAGGTTATGAAAAAAGCCAGTACCACCTCTCAGAGGATCAATGCCCAATTTTTTGATACCAGTGTCCGCCTGATAAAGGAGGGTATCCGGCGTGACGAGATCGAGCTCGTCCGCGAGAACATCCTTGCCGCGCTGGAGACCGATATCGCCGACTCGCTGGTACACCAGGCGGTGGCCGACTTCTGCAAGGAGTATGACTTCGACGAAGTCATCGGGCACATATCAGCCATAAAGGAACTTGCCGGGTTGCACCAGGCACAGGACAACCTGATCTTCGAGTGCAATAACATCCTGATTGAGCGTGGATTCGTCCGCCAGAAGGACCCNTCTGCCCTCGTGAACCTGGTAAGCCAGATCGAAGACCAGATTCTGCGTGAGCAGGCCGTCTCGACGATCGTCGTTGAGATGGCACGGGTCGGCGTCGCCCGGAAGGACCGCGACCTTCTCCGGCGTGCGACCGCGCTCACCTGCGAGATCATGGATCAGCGGGCGCGTGCTGAGGCGCTGGGCGGCGTCATAGATCAGACGGCGGTGCTCGCCGTGGAGGATGGCGATCTTGAGCTTCTCCACGGGATGCACGTTCTCTCCGCATCCCTGCTGGAACCGGATTACTGCCTCTTTGCGATTGGCAAAGTNATCCATGGCCTGATCATGTACGGGATCGAGCAGCTCTCGCTCCGAGCGCTCGACGAAGCGACCCAGATCCTCACCCAGATCACTGATCCGTCGCTGCAGCGGCACCTGGTCGACCCTCTCATCGAGGGCTACATCCGTGTCGGGAGCCTGCAGGCGGCGGATCAGCTCTCCCGGAGCGGACCTCGGGTCTTCGATGGCATGATGGAACCCTTTGAGATCGCGCTTGACCTCCTCAAGACCAGCACCCCGCGCGAGGAGATCTCGATTAAGATAGCAAGTTACGTCGACATCATGCTCGAGTACACCCAGGTCTACGCAAGCCCGATCTATGCTGTCCCCATGGCCCTCTTCTCTCTGGAGATTGAGGGCGAATACGAGCGGACAGCCATGATCCAGCGGATCCTCACCTTCTTCACCGAGTATGTCAGGGAGTTTGACTCGGCCGACCCCTATGAGGTTATGGCCTACCTGCTGGAGGGGATCGAAGGGGCGACGGCAGCAACAGAGGTGCTTGAACTGATGTATCGCCTCTTCGAGCACACTGCTGACGTCTACGCCCGATATTCGGGNATGTACCGGCTCGTGGGCGCCTACTCGGCTCTCGGCAACGAGGAGCGGGCTGAGGAGATCATCAGAAGGTTGCATGAGACCATCGGTACCATCACCGAACCGTCCATCCACGCGATCATGCTCTCTGACCTCGCCGGGCTCATGGCCGGGATTGACCACCCTGCAGCCAGGGAATACCTTACCGAGGCGCAAGGAATGCTTGAGTTCGTCGACCCGGAGCGGGAGGCGTTCGTCAGGAAGAACCTAATCTACGCCGCAAGGAACCTCAACGCGGTCAACCGACAGGAGAACGATGTCGATTGGGCGGTTGAACAGGTCGGTCGGATCGAAGACCCCGTGGAGTACGTGGATGCCCTGGCGGCGGTCTTTGACATGATCAGCGAACCTGCCCAGAGGAAGGAGATCCTCTCGGCCATGTGTCGCACGGTGGTGAATATTCCTTCCCCGTATGTCCGACTCTCGATGCTTTTTGACGTGGCGCAGTTCGCTGAGGCCTATGGTGATGAAGAGGAGATCGATGAACTGCTGGAGGGTATGGAGAGGACGGCCGGATACATCCAGATCCCGTTCATCGCCGCCATGACGCGGCAGCGTATGGCCAGGATGCTCTTCTCGTTTTACCGAAAGACCGGAAATCCGGCTGTCCAGCGGCGGGCTATTGATGTCGTCTCCAGCATCGATGATGANAGGATCCGTTACAGCATGATGGTCCAGCTCGANCAGGCGCCGCCCCAGTCCTGGAAGAATACAGTCTTTGGCAGGATCCTGGATTGCCGTGAGAAGATCCGGAGCGGCGAATACACCACAAAGGATATGGTTGCGCTTGACCGGGCTATCAAGGCGACGGCAGATCGGGCAAAACGCGCGATCTACTATACGGAGCTCTTCCTCATTGCCCGGGACGCGGGGCAGTATGAACTTGCGGATCGGATGCTCCTCTGTGCGCTCGACGAAGCGCGGATCATCAGGCCGCTCTCCCGGCGAGCCTTCGCGCTCGGGGATATGGCGTGCCGGATCTATGCAGAGCACTATGAGGATCGGTCCCGGGAGATCCTCGACATGGCCGTGAGCGAGGCCCTCAACATCCGCGACTCAGCGATCCGTGATGAGGTATACGATGAACTGGACATGGCCATACGGGTTGTTCAGGAGCACTGGCTATGAAGACGGTCGAGATCAGGATATCGGGACGGGTGCAGGGTGTTGGGTTTCGCGCGTGTATAAAGCGTATCGCCACCAACCTTGGTGTAGTCGGCGAGGCGATGAACCTCCCTGACGGAAGGGTGCTCGTCACCGCCACCGGCGAGCCCGCAGTCCTGGACAAGTTCGTATCGATGCTCTACGGATGCCCCCGGATCGTCATCAGGGATCTCTCCCTGCAGGAGGTCTCTCTTGCCCGCTACCCGGAGTTCACGATCCAGCGGGGCGCTTACCAGTACAGCACGTGAAAATCGGTGTTCATGAGAAGCGCGTCCCGCAGGATCCGTACCTGCGCATCGATGCGGGACTGATCGATTGAGTCACGGAGTGCCTGCACGAGCCTGGTTGAGAAGTTTCCGTCAAGGTAACATCTTTTTCCGGTGCATTCATAGTCTTCCTCTGATATTTCCTCCCTGGCAAACCTGATGACGGTGCGGTCCACCATCACCGCTTTCTGCGGTTCGATGAGGTCATAGACGAGGCTCCCGGCCCCCTCGTGGAGCATGCCGAGGTCGGGGTCGAGGTGGGCGCCGACCAGGGAGACACAGCAGTTGCCGTAGAGCATCGCGTAACCCAGCGCAAACATGGCGTTGANGGGATCAAGGTATGGGCGGTTCGTCCGGCGTCGGAATCCAAGTTCNGGCGGGAGCGTGCGGGAGAGGATCTCGTAGTACATATCGCCAGTCAGACGGGAGAGCCTCCGCAGTCCTTCCATGGTGACCGAGATCGCGAGTTCGTCCCGGGCCTGATAGAGGAGGTCGAGTTCTCCGGCGTAGAAGATATCCTTCCCGGTGCGGTTACAGAGTTCCTCGAGGAGGAGGAGTCTTGACTGCAGGCTGGCTGTTGCGATCGGCTGCGCGAACCGGTGGGGAGCAGCCCGTTCCTGGGCGGTGCGCACTTCGCTCTCTGGCCGGTAGCCATAAGGGTAGAGGTAACCTACGGGTATGCCGTCGATATCAAAGAAGGTGATGACAGCGCCGGATTTGAGGAGGTTTGTCACCGCAGAGGTATGCAGGGTATGGCCGCCGACGACCAGAAGGTGCTTTACCGCCTGGAGCGGGTAGCGCCGGGTGACGCCCCCGTGCATGATGATCAGTTCCTGTGTCGTTGCTTTGATATGTCCCCCGTAGCCAAAGACGGGGAGCCAGGGTTGCGTCGCCGTCATCCTATCACTCTAGAAAGGAGTGGTGGGCGTTTTTTGGTGATTAATGCATCGATGGGGCGGGATACAAAGGGGTTTTGCGACTATTCTGGCTGGTCGGTGAACGGCGGTCGGAGTGAACGTTTTTCCGCCGAATGTATTCGCACGTGATCTCAGTACTAGCTGATTATGCTTCTTCACGGTTGTGGCGTATCCTCCGACCCGGCAGAAGTCCGTCACCTTCTCCTCACTCCGGAACGTCCCGGTGATCTTCTGCAGCACCTTCGTCATCCGAAGTTCCCGTTCCGCCTGATTATTTGTGAAGGGAACCGTGAAGTCCTGTATGAATGTCAGGATCTCGTTCCTGCCACCGGTCAAAGAGATTTTTCGGTCTCGACTGCTTCTTCCGGCTTCGTTTACCCCTCCACCCCGGAACCGGAGTAGTTGCCTCCACCTCCTACCTCCTCCTCCCGACCTGCCTCCAGGATCTGGTGGTACCGCTCTGCGAAGGCTGTGGCTTGCTGTTCGAGCGTCCCGGATCTCGTCGATGAGGGCGGGGAGCGCTTCGCTCCACGTATGTCTGTAATTTTCTGTGATGCCTGCGGCTACCGGGCGCTCATGGTGACAGCGCTTGCTGAGGAGTATTATGGGGAAGCCCGGTCTCTTTGAAGCAATCATCGGCGGGTCTTTCGATCCTCCCCTCCCGGTAACCCGCGCAGCTGGACCCTTCCTGAGGTTATAAGGCCGGTTGACGATAAGGTCGCTATCCGTGATGGAAGCATCTATCTCCTCTCGCTCCTGGATGCAGGCGGGATCGACCATGCGTTCGAGTATCGGGACGTCGCCGAGGAACATGGGCTCCGGTGAGTCGACCTCCCGCCTCTGCGGAGCACGCCGAAGGTTATCAGAAGGTACATGTGACCCCTGGGTTCCGGCGGTTCCAGCCCATCGGGAGCGAGCGGATAGCCAGCCGATTGTCTATGTGATAACCATCCCGCAAACGCGCCGCACCCGGACGAAGCTGGAAGTGTTCCGGGATGGCTGGCCAGAACCTGATACTGCAACGGTGCACCATGCTTGGGTTAACAAACCTTTTCCGCACCGACCGCCCATATAAAGGTAGAGTACAGCCGGCGGTATCTCAGGCCGCCGGGTTGTTCCTTTGATCAACGTGCGGCTGGCGGGGGGACTGCTCCCTCTCCCGGCCGGCGGCATACCGATGGGATATTTATGTTCTGGAACAGGGCGATGGAGACGATCCGGCCTGAGGAGCTCGCGGATCTTCAACTGAAGCGGCTGAAATGGACACTTCGTCAGACGCAGAAAGTAGGGTTATACCAGAGAAAGTTCAGAGAAGCAGGTGTCTCGCCGGACGATATCAGGACGCTTGACGATGTGGAGAAACTCCCCTTCACCTATAAGGAGGAGCTTCAGGCTGGATACCCGTTCGGCCTCTTTGCGGTCCCGCTCAGAGAGATCGTACGGATCCACACCACCTCCGGCACCACCGGGAAGCCGACGGTCGTCGGCTACACCCGCAAGGACCTGGAGAACTGGTCGGAACTTATCGCGCGGAACATGACCATGATCGGTCTTGGGGAAGATGACATCTTCCAGAATGCGGTCAACTATGGCCTCTTCACCGGAGGTCTCGGATTCCACTACGGCGCTGAGAAGATCGGTATGACCGTGATCCCGAGCGCAACCGGGAACACCCGTCGTCAGATTGAGATGATCGAGGATTTCGGAGTGACCGTCATTCACTGCACGCCCAGTTACGCCCTCCACCTCTCCGAGGTGGCTGAGTCGATGGGAAAGACCCTCGACACCCTGCGGATCGGGATCTTCGGGGCCGAGCCCTGGTCGGAGAGCATGCGGGCTGAACTTGAGCGGCGTCTTGACCTCAAGGCCTACGACAGCTACGGGCTCTCTGAGATGTACGGTCCTGGGGTGGCGTTCGAGTGCCCGGAGCGCTCTGGCCTCCACCTCTGGCATGACTGCTACCTGGCAGAGATCATCGATCCTGCGACCGGTGAGCGGCTCGCTCCCGGCGAGCGGGGTGAACTGGTCATCACGCCGCTCGTCAAGGAGGCGCTGCCGCTTGTCCGTTACCGCACCGGCGACGTGACACGACTGATCGAAGGCGAATGCGCCTGCGGACGCGGACAGAGGCTTGAGAGGATCACGGGCCGCAGCGACGATATGCTGGTTATCCGGGGGATCAATNTCTTCCCATCGCAGATCGAGCACGTGCTCCGGTCTCTCCCCGAGGTCGGGGAGCAGTTCATGGTCTATGTCGACCGCAAAAAACACCTCGACGAGATGACCATTGAGGTGGAGATGACCAGGGCCGGGTTCTCCGGGGAACTCCAGGACCTCGCCCGCATCCAGAAGAAGATCGCAGGCGAACTCCACAACACCCTCGGGCTCCGGACCGCGGTGAAACTGGTGGAACCCGGATCGCTGCCCAGGTTCGAGGGGAAGGCAAAGCGCGTCATCGACCGGCGGAGGATCCTGTGATGGGATGCTGGAACCCGAGCATAGAGAAGATGCCCCGCAAAGACCTCCGGGAGGTCCAGTACAGGCTCGCAAAGGCGCTGATTTCC
>JGI24709J26583_10004142_pt1 | contig 11097 bp, 11 predicted proteins | sample BioPla2DNA1_FD_26583 | JGI IMG/M metagenome (IMG submission 26583) | reverse complement strand
TACTATAGATGATTGATGCTTCTTTTTTATATAACTTTTCTGGATCAAAATTCGGAGCGTTTTTAACAATAATAAATATGAAAAAAATCGCAAATATTATTCCAATAATAGTTAAGGTAAAGAAGGCAATCAATATATATTTTAGTCTTTTTCTTTTCTTTTTATCTTTTGAGACTACTTTCTTATTGTTGCTAGGTTTTTTAGACGGTTGNCNTTTGGAACCAACTTTGTTTTGGGAATTATTTGTTCTAGTTTTTTTAGTTCTAGTTTTTTTAGTTCTTGTTTTCTTTTTGTTCTTTATAATTGGAGGAACAAATAAGATGACATTTAAAGTTCCAATAATTAATAAGGATAACCAAAAATCAAAAGCCATTGCACCAATAATTAAGCCTAGGAAACTAATTCCAATAATTAAGCTATTTTCTTTGTTCTTCGTAATCCATTTTTTAATTTTTACTAATTTTTTCTTCATAATACTCTCCTTTAAAATAGATTTCATCAATTATTTTTAAATAATCCAATCTAGGATTATATTTGATTTCCAAGATGTAACCTTTTTCATTAAAATAAGAATAAGGTATTGATTTTCTTTTGTTATTTTTTAAAAAATTCATAAAATCCTTTCCATCTAAAAAAAATGTTTTATTATAATTTACAAATCTAACAATAAGAAAACCAATTCCACCATGCTTTATAATNTTTCTGAGATGGTCAATTTGATGTTNGTGAATATTNCTTAATGGAAAACAATTTTTATCTTTTGTTTCTTTTGCTTCAAAGTCAATATATTTTCCACGATATATACCATTATAATCTGTCGTTGATGCCTTTTGAAAATAAGCATCTTTGATTTTGGCTTTTTGTGGTGAAATATAATCAACTTTCTTAATAGTAATCGGAGTTGGTTTTTTATGAATAACAGCAATGTCATTTACTAAATAATAGTTATTAGTTTCATTTAAATCTGCTTCTAACACCATTCCTCGGTTACTGTAATTAATTTGTTTTTGTTTATGTAATTTTACTCCATTAGGGTAATTCATTATATCACCAATATAATTATACTATAAAAAGTCGAATTTTACTATAAAAAAGCATAATACTTTTGGCATATAATTTCTAGTTTTGTCGAATGTAATGTTTTATTTATTTAAATATGATAGATTATTATCAAGAGGTGATATATGGACAAACATTACCAAATTGAACAACTTTTTAATGAAATGATTGGTGATGTAAAGTATATAAAATTAACTACTTATTTTTCTAGTAAAAATAAGTAGTTTTTATTTGATAATATTTTAAATAGCCGATAATTTTGTAAATCTCATATCACTGTATTGCTTTAGGTAATGTTAGTAATCAGTTTAATTAAATATTTTTTTTGTAATTTATGAATTATAGTGTATCTCAAAAATAAATAAAAAAGATAAATATAAACTTTCGGTAGATAAGAGGTGCATTTTAACATTGAAAAACGATGTTAAATTTGTTATAATTACATTGTAATTAGTTAAGTGGAGGTTTTGGTATGAATTTAAGTCAAATAAATAAAAAACTAGCTTTAATTGGTGGAGTTGTTGTTGGATTGGTAGTTGTTGCTGTAATTGCAATTTTTATAATTGCCAGAGATAACAATCTAGAATTTTCAGCAATTGAACAACAATTAAGAAGAGGAGCAGAAAAATACTTTAAAGATAACGCTAATTTGCTACCGAAAGAAAATGGTCAAAAAACAGTTGTTGATGTTACAACGTTAGAAAACGGAGAATATATTCCACTATTGTCAAAAATGGTTAAGAATGATGTTGTTTGTAATGGTGAAGTTCGTGTTTCTAAAAATGGTAAGCATTATCTTTATGTTCCGTATTTGAATTGTGGAAAAGAATATGTTACAGAAGAATTATATAAAAAAATTATTAACCCAAGCAATATTGTAACTAAAGATGATGGTCTTTATAAAATAAATAATGAATACGTTTTTAGAGGTGAGCCAACTAACAATTTTGTTGAGTTTGCTGGACAAAAATGGCTAATAATCAAAGTTGATAAAGATAACCATATAAAAATCATGCAATATGAAAACAAAAATAGGTTCGTTTGGGATAACCGTTATAATATCGATAGAAATAGTAATGAAGGAATAAATAATTATTTGAAAAGTAGTATTGAAACCGAATTATTAAATTTATTTGATAGTGAAGAACTTATCCCTGAAAAGGAAAAAAGATTTGTTGTGTACAAACCGTTTTGTATAGGCAAACGAAGTGAAACAGCGGCGGATAAATCAGGCAAAGTTGAATGTGCTAAGATGACCAAGGCACAACCTCTTGGTTTGATTACTGTTGGTGAATTTTTAACTGCAAGTTTAGATAAAAATTGTAAAACAACTTATGATGCTTCATGCCAAAACTATAATTATTTGGCAAAATTTGAACACTCTTGGTGGACAATAACTGGAAACAAAGAGAAAAGTCATCGTATTTATCGAGTTTCTTCATCTTTTATAACAGATACATCTGCTAGTAATGAAATCAGAATTAAACCAGTTTTACATTTAAGTGATAACATTATTTATAGTGGGGGTATCGGAACTTTTGACGATCCATACATAATTAAGTAAATTGAATTGACTAGATATTAAAAAATTGATAGAATTAAAGTAATAAGGGGTGGTGTCAGTGTTACAAGATAGGATATTATTAACTGTAAAAGATATACTTGATAAGGAATTCAAAATTGATACTAGGGGCTTTAGACCACAAGAAGTAGACAAGTTTTTAGACATAATAATTCGTGATTATGAAGAATTTATTAAAATTATCAAAGAAATTGAAACTGATAAAAAAGAACTTGTTGAAGATAATATTAGATTGAAACAAGAAATTAGAACGTTAAAAATGAAGTTAGATGTTGTTAAAGAAACACCAGCAGTAGAGATTAACAATGCTGACTTATTACGAAGACTTTCGAGTCTTGAAAAAATAATTTATGGTCGAGACGAATAATATTTTGACAAACGCTGCATCTTTACTAAGATGTAGAGGAAAGTCCATGCTCGCACTACCTGAAATGGTAGTAGTGTTCGTGCATAGGGAAAAAATAACTTATGGTAGCTTTAGCTAACGGCGCCAACATAACCTAAGTTTTTTTAATATGGTTATGGGCATAAAGTGCCACAGTGACGATATAGTTTAGAAATGAACTAGTGGAACGGGTAAACCCCACGAGCGAGAAACCCAAATTTTGGTAGGGGAACCTAATAAAGGGGAATAACAACTCTTTATGGGATTGAGAAATCAATAGATAGATGTTTGTCGCCTAGAAATAGGAACAGAACATGGCTTATAAAATATTATTTTTTGATAAAAGGTGGTGTACATGAAAGAAATCGGTGAAAAACTAAGGGAAGAACGTCTTAGTATCGGAATTTCTATTGAAGAAGCAGCTGAAGATTTAAAAATGCGGCCAATTCAAATTGAAAACATTGAAGAAGGTAATATGGAAGCGTTTCAAGATATTTTCTACCTAAAATATTTTATTAGGGATTATTCTAAATATTTGGGATTAAAATATGAGGAAATGGTTGATGAGTTTAATGAATTTTTATTTGATTATACTTCTAAAATATCACTAGATGATATTAAGGAAGCGAGAAAAAAGGCTGATAAAACAGAAAAAACTAATAAAATTTTATCTCCCTATACATTAGAACCTCGCCGCAGAATAAATATTACACCATTAATTATATATATTCTTATTATTGCTTTGGTAATGGTTGGTCTATATGTTTATTTTAGAAATGAACAAGATGAATTTAATAATAATAGTATTGTAATAAATACTAAAAATTAGGAGGATTAATATGAATTTGCCAAACAAACTAACGATGTTAAGAATATTTTTAACATTTGTTATAATTGCTATTTTAACATTACCGTTTGAAGCTGCAGGAATNGAACTAACCAAATTATTTATTAATGAAGCCATAGTGGTAGATATTAAATATATTATAGCTGGTATATTATTTATAATAGCGTCACTAACTGACTTTGCAGATGGTTATATTGCTAGAAAATATAACTTAGTAACGAACTTTGGTAAGATGATTGACTCCATAGCTGATAAAATATTAGTTAATTCGATTTTAATTATTTTATCTTCTACAGGTTTTATTCATCCGATTATTCCTGTTACAATTATTATTCGTGATACAGTTGTTAATTCGATAAAAATGATTGCTGGAAGTCAAGGATCAGTAGTATCTGCTATTTGGATGGGTAAAGTAAAAGCAGCATGTTTGATGATCGGAATAGCACTTACCTTATTTTATAATTTGCCATTTGAATTGTGGAATTTAAGAATTTCTGATTTCTTACTTTTAATTGCGACGGTTTTATCAATAATATCAGCAGTTCAATATTACAATATGAATAAGCAATATATCTTTTCAGAAATCAAACAATAAGAAATGACAATAATATATATAAATTCTTAATTAATTGTTAAGAATTTTTTCTTTATTAATAAATTATTAACAACAAAATAAACCAAACGAATGTTCGTTTTAGGTATTGACAAGGGAATAAATATAGTATAAAATGTTAATAGATGTTAGGAGGAATATAAAACATGTCAAAAACAACAGGTGATAAAACTTTAAATCAAGTTTTAAAAGATATCGAAAAACAATTTGGTAAAGGTTCAGTTATGAAGCTGGGGGATAATGAACAACAAGAAATAGATGTTATACCTAGTGGTTCAATAGCTTTAGATAACGCACTTGGTATAGGAGGATATCCCAAGGGAAGGATAGTTGAAATATACGGACCCGAATCGAGTGGTAAAACAACATTCGCCCTTCATGCAATAGCCGAGGCCCAAAAATTAGGTGGAACAGTTGCTTTTATTGATGCTGAGCATTCATTGGATCCCCAATATGCTTCGAAATTGGGAGTTAATATTAATGAATTATTATTATCACAGCCTGATAATGGGGAGCAAGCTTTGGAAATATGTGAAGCGCTAGTTCGTAGTGGAGCAATAAGTACAATTGTTATTGATTCAGTTGCTGCTCTAGTGCCTAAGGCAGAAATTGAAGGTGAAATGGGTGACTCTCATATGGGACTTCAAGCGCGACTTATGAGTCAAGCATTACGAAAATTATCAGGTATTATTAATAAAACAAATACTACTGCTATATTTATTAATCAGCTACGTGAAAAAGTAGGAGTTATATTTGGCAATCCTGAGGTAACGCCAGGCGGAAGAGCTTTAAAATTTTATTCATCAGTTCGTCTAGAAATTAGAAGAGCAGAACAAATAAAACAAGGTGCTGATATCATTGGGAATAAAACAAATATTAAAGTAGTTAAAAACAAAATGGCACCACCATTTAAATCATGTTCTGTTGATATTATGTATGGTCTTGGTGTGTCTTCTGAAGGAGAACTTGTTGATTTGGCAAGTGATGCAAATATAATTGAAAAAAGCGGAGCTTGGTATGCATATAAAGGGGATAAGTTGGGGCAAGGTAAAGAAAACGTAAAGGAATTGTTGAAGAGTAATCCTGAGTTGAAAAAGGAAATAGAACAAAAAGTTCGAGAACATTACAATATCTTGTCTAAGAACAAAACAATTGAAAAAGTCGAAAAAAAATAGATAAACACGAATGTATTTTCTTATATTCGTGTTTTTTTCTTGACTTATACTTTTATATTATTTAAAATAAGAGTAAGGTGAAATAAAAATTTTACTTTATTATATATATATGGGGAGGTATAGTATGGATAATATAGCTTTCTCCATTTTATTGGTCCTTGTAGGACTTTTTGTTGGAATAATAACAACGTTTTTAATTAATTATATAAGAGAAAAAAATTCTTCTAAAAAGGCAGAAATGATTCTAGAAAACGCTAAAAATGAAGCATTGAAAATAAAACGCGACCATTTATTAGAAGCAAAAGAGGAATCGTATAAAATAAAAAGTGAACTTGATAAAGAAGTAAAAGAGAAAAAAAAGGAAATAAAAGAAGCGGAAGATCGCTTAATTATTCGCGAGGGTAATATTGACAGACGGGATCAGACTCTTCAAAAACGCGAAAACATGTTAGAAGAACGTGAAAATAATTTAATTGAGAAACAAAAAGAAGTCCAAACGGAACAAATGGAGATTGAAGAAATTAAAAATCAACAAATTGAACTTTTAGAAAAAATTGCTGGCTTTTCTAAAAATGAAGCAAAAGACTTAGTTATGGCTAAGGTTGAGGAAATGATGAATTTAGAAATTACAGCATACATTAAAGAACGAGAGGAAGAAGCTAAGTTAGTTGTTGATAGGCAATCAAAAAATTTATTAGTAAAGACAATGCAAAGATATGCTAGTGACGTGGCTAATGAGCAAACAGTAACTGTCGTTACGCTTCCTAATGATGATATGAAAGGACGTATCATTGGACGTGAAGGAAGAAACATTAGAACGATTGAAGCTGTTACCGGTGTTGATTTAATAATTGATGATACACCTGAAGCTTTTGTCTTATCTAGTTTTGATCCTTATCGAAGAGAAATCGCACGCTTAACAATTGAAACGTTAATTAAAGATGGTCGAATTCACCCAGCCAGAATCGAAGAAGTTTATGATAAAACTTGTAAGGAAATGCAAATAAAAGTTCGTGAATATGGTGAAGCGGCTTTATTTGAATTAGGTATTACTAAGGTTAATCCAGAATTAGTCGAAATTTTAGGAAAACTACATTTTCGTACTAGTTATGGTCAAAATGCTTTGCAACATGCAATAGAGGTTGCTAATTTAGCAGGAATTATGGCCGCTGAAATTGGTGAAAATATTGGAATGGCAAAACGTGCTGGATTATTTCATGATATTGGTAAATCAATTGATCATGAAGTTGAGGGAAGTCATGTTGAACTTGGAGTTAATTTAGCGAAAAAATATAAAGAATCAGATGTTGTTATTGATGCTATTGCATCACACCATGGTGATGAACAACCAACAACAATTATTGCTGAATTAGTTGAAATCGCGGATACCTTATCTGCATCGCGACCTGGTGCGCGAAATGATTCACTAGAAAACTATATTAAACGTTTACAAGATTTAGAAAAGATAGCTACTAATATTAATGGTGTTGAAAAAGCATTTGCAATCCAAGCAGGACGAGAACTTCGTGTTGTTGTAAAACCAGAAGTTATTGATGATTTAACTAGTTATAAAGTAGCTCGTGATATTAAAACTAGAATTGAAAATGAAATGCAATATCCCGGAACAGTTAAAGTCACTGTTATCCGTGAAACGCGTGTAACTGAAGAAGCCAAATAAGGCTTTTTTTTCATAAAAAAAGATAAATAAAAATTATACTATTAGACCAAATATAATTATTAAAAATTATCCAGCTTTAGAAGTAAAAGAACAACTTCAAAGTGGGTCAATTATTTCTTTACCAATTAACGGAATAGTTGAAGCCGAATTAAACCATATTATTGATAATATATATAGTAAAGGTTTAAAGGTAGAAACCCTATCTAGTTTATTAAGCGAATAATAAATAAATGTAATTTTATTTTTGTTCGCTTTTTGTATGTAATACAAAGGGAGAAGATGATGTGAAATAAAAAAAGAAACTAGATATTTTGTTTGAAAATCATAATTTTTGAAAATGTTGTTTTTAAAAAACACTTCAAAATAAAACTTTTTTTTCAGAAAAACAAAAATTATTTATACACTTAATTTATTGGTTTTGCGTTGGAAAAACAATGATAAAACAACTTTATTGTTTTTTTGTTTTGCTTTAAAAATAAAAATAAAAAGTTTTAAAACTAGATATTTTATTAAAAGTGTCAATTGGAAAAATGTTTTTTTGTTATGAAATAAGGCTTCCTGTGAATGATGCAAAATAAAAATAAAAAAAGCGAACATTTTAATTGACATTGAAGAAAGATGGGGATATAATTAAGACATAAGTAAGATATTGGGAGGATAGAGTTATGGTAAGTGTAGAAGAAAAAATAAATGATTTAATTGTTATCAAAAGAAACGGAAGAAGGGTTAATTTTGATGGTTCGAAAATTGCAATAGCAATAAAAAAAGGATTTGATAGTATTGTTCATAATGATGAAGATGCTGATGATGTTAAGAAATACACCAATAATGATGTAAATAAAATATATTTAGCGGTTATAAAAAGACTTGAAAAGGAATATCTAGAAGATGGAAAAATCAAGATAGAAGAAATTCAAGATTTAATAGAAGACGAATTACAAAAAAAAGGATATGACGATGTTTATAAATCTTTTTCGGAGTATCGTATTAGAAGAGCTCATTCAAGAGAAATGTTTTTTGATCAAAAGAAACAACATAAGTTTTTAAAAGTAATAGAAAGTCTAGGACTTAAATCAGCTAATGAGGATGATACTAAAAGAGAAAATGCTAATGTGAATGGCGATACCGCAATGGGAACTATGTTGCAATATGGAAGCACCATTTCCAAAGAATTTGCTAAATCGTATTTATTAAAAAATAAGTTTGTAGAAGCTCATGAAGACGGAGAAATTCATATTCATGATTTAGATTTTTTAGCAATGGGAACTACAACTTGTACTCAAATTGATTTAAATAAATTATTTAAAGATGGCTTTTCAACTGGTCATGGATTTTTAAGAGAACCTAATGATATTATGTCTTATACTGCATTAGCTGCTATTGCTATTCAGTCAAATCAAAATGATCAACATGGTGGGCAGAGTATTCCGGCATTTGATTACTATATGGCACCGGGTGTTTTAAAAACTTTTAAAAAACAATTTAAACAAATGGTTTATGATTTGTTAGATTTTACTGAATTCATAAAATTTATTAACTTTGATAAACTTGTTACTGAAATTGATAAAATAGATAGTATTGAATTTGATATTAATGATTTTTCTAAATACTTTAAAGAAACAGAAGGTATCGAAAAAATATTTACTCAGGCTTATGAAAAGGCATTGCTAAAAACTAATAGAATTGTTTATCAATCGATGGAAGCCTTTGTTCATAATTTAAATACAATGCATTCTAGAGCCGGGGCTCAAGTTCCGTTTTCATCTATTAATTTCGGAACCGACACTTCTCCAGAAGGCAGAATGGTTATAAAAAATTATTTATTAGCAGCTGAATCTGGACTTGGTAAGGGTGAAACCGCTATTTTCCCAATCTCAATTTTCAAAGTAAAAGAAGGAGTTAATTATAATCCGGAAGATCCTAATTACGACTTATTTAAACTTGCTTGTAATGTATCAGCTAAAAGATTGTTTCCTAATTTCTCATTTCTAGATTCACCTTTCAACTTAGAATTTTATAAAGAAGGAGATTATAATACCGAAGTTGCATATATGGGATGTCGTACTAGAGTTTTAGGTAACGTTGTTGATCCAAATAAATCAATTACACCGGGAAGAGGAAACTTATCGTTTACCTCGATTAACTTACCAAGGTTAGGTATTAAATACGGTGTTGCAACTAATGATGAAATGGATTTAGAAGGCTTTTATAAAGAACTTGAAGAGAAAATGCAACTAGTTAAGAATCAATTATTAGATCGTTTTGAAATCCAATGCAATAAACGTTTATATAATTCACCATTTGTTCTAGGACAAGGTGTTTGGATAGATTCGGAAAAATTAAAAAATACTGATCGATTAAGAAAAGTATTAAAGCATGGTAGTTTAAGTATTGGTTTTATTGGTTTAGCTGAAACGCTAAAAGCTTTAATTGGAAAACATCACGGTGAAAGTGAAAAAGCTCAAAAATTAGGGCTAGAAATTATTGGATTTATGAAAAATAAAGTTGATGAATTTGCTGANAAACACAATCTAAACTTTACTCTGTTAGCAACACCTGCTGAAGGTTTATCAGGAAGATTTACAAATATAGATAGGGCAATATTTGGTAAAATAAAAGGAGTTACTGATAAAGAATATTATACAAATTCTTTCCACGTTCCTGTAAAGTACAATATTTCCGTAACCAAAAAGATAAAAACAGAAGCACCTTATCATGCGTTTACCAATGCTGGACATATTACATATATTGAACTAGACGGTGATACTTCTAATAATATTGAAGCTTTTGAAAAGATTGTTCGTGTGATGAAAGAATCAGGTATTGGTTATGGAGCTATTAATCATCCTGTAGATAGAGATCCTGTGTGTGGATTTACCGGTGTTATCGGTGATCAATGCCCTGGTTGTTCAAGAACTGAGGCAGATGGTGTAAAATTTGAACGCATTAGAAGAATAACGGGATATTTAGTAGGAACTGTTGATAGATTTAATAATAGTAAACGTGCTGAAGAAAGAGATCGGGTAAAGCACAATGTTAATTAGATTAGCACGCCCGATTCAAAGGGATAGTATTGTTGATGGCGAAGGTCTTAGAACTGTTATTTGGACCCAGGGATGCGCTCATAAATGTTTTGGTTGCCATAATCCNAGTACTCATTCATTTGACGGTGGTTTTGCTCAAGATATTGATGAATTGAAAAAACAAATTAAAAATTCTCATAATCAAGATGGAATTACACTATCAGGTGGTGATCCTTTCTTTCAATTAGATGCTAGTATTGAAATAGCGACCTACTCACAAAGTATTGGTTTAAATGTTTGGGCATATACAGGATATACTTTTGAACAGTTAATGCTTTTAGCTAACAAAAATGATAAAGTATTAATGTTGCTGCAACAAATCGATGTTTTAGTAGATGGTCGATTTGAGTTGTCTAAAAGAAGTTTAGATTGGAAATTTAGAGGCTCTAAAAATCAACGAATAATTGACGTTAAAAAAAGTTTGAAAGGCAATAAACCGATAATTATAACTAAATATAATAAGAATAATAGTTATAACATTTTAAACAAAAAATCACAACATATTTATATCTGAAAAAGTAGTCCCAAAGGGCTGCTTTTTTATTATGATTTACAGCTTAATTGTACAGTGAAAAAACAAGAAAAAAATATGTTGACAACCCCCTTGGTTAAATATATAATTGGAATTAGAATGGGTGTAGGTGTATGAATAAAAGTAACAAGGCATTTACTTTA
>JGI24709J26583_10004136_pt1 | contig 11108 bp, 10 predicted proteins | sample BioPla2DNA1_FD_26583 | JGI IMG/M metagenome (IMG submission 26583) | reverse complement strand
GAATTAGTAATAAAGTCTCAAAAGGAAGAAACTCTTGCAAAAGACTCCTTAGCTAAGATAAATGATGCTGTATCAGCACTGGAGGAAAACACTAATTTATTATTCNNTGATGTTAACGATAGTACAGATCTTATAGAAGATATAAAGCAAGGTATTGGTATGGTTGGCCAGTCAATGCGAGAAATGTCTAGAGCTGTGGAGGAAACGGCAGTATCTATTAATAATGCCAATAGTGCCATGGTTGCTTCAACTAAGCAAATAGATGAAACCTATGAACTGTCTAAAGATATAGAAAACTCCTTTAAGGGATCTGCAGCTGCAGTTTTTCAGGGGGCAGAGGAAGTTAAGGAAATGTCCAACCAAATGAAGATAATCAGTGATGCTATTAATACTTCTGTTGATACCGTTTCTAACTTAAAAAATAATATGAACAGTATACAGGAAGCCTTATTAGGTATAAGTCAAATTGCAGACCAGACAAACCTTCTAGCTTTAAATGCTGCCATAGAAGCTGCCCGTGCAGGAGAGTATGGTAAGGGNTTTGCTGTTGTAGCAGAAGAAGTAAGAAAGTTAGCGGAGCAAAGTGCTGAAACTGCAAATGAGATACAAAATATTACTGTATTAGTTACTGAATCAACGGAAAGTGCATTACAGGACGTTGTTAAGGGTAGAGATGCAGTTTTAATAGGAAATAAAAAGGTAGATAAGATACTAGAAGTCCTTCAAAATGTTAGTGATTCCGTAGAACTAGTGGATCAAAAACTAAGTAGGGAATATGAAATGATAGATAGTCTCCTTAAGCAAATTAATAATACCCAGGCTCAGTTAGAAACTATAGCTGCAGTATCTGAAGAAAATACTGCTANTACAGAGGAGATAATGGCATTGACAGAAACTCAGGAACAGGCAGTTACTGAGATTCATGAAAAAATGGTAAGTATAAGAAACTTAGGTGAAAAAATTAAAAATATTCGTTAAAGAAAAATTACAAGAAGTTCATGGAAGGTATAATTAGCTTTCATGAACTTTTTTATGCTAATTATAGTTAGGAAGGTATACAGGACTAAAGATATAGGGGAACTAATTGAATTTACTTCCGTATACCCCTATAATATACATATCGACCTTGCTAAAATAAAAAGTATTTATAAGGGGGAATCTCGTTGGATCTTAAAGAGATTTTGCAAAAAATAAAGGTTACCGCTGTAACCATAGGTGCTTCTACAGAAACTGATAGGGATTTTACTTCAAGGATTGCTGAAAACTATGTGGAACTCAGCAATGCCAAGATAGTAGATAGAGTTCAATGGGTGGAAGAAGGAAATTGTTATGGTCATTCTGTAGTAGGTACTGTGGCAACAAAAGATATAGGTGATATTAAGAAGTTAACAGTCCATTATACTTATGATAATAAAAATTGGACCTTTATAGAAGCTTACTTTGTAAGAAAAGCTTCCAATGGAATATATGTATGGGACTTTGAGACCCCTTTAAATTTGCCTGATAGAAAAGATAAAGACTTTTTATGTAGATTTGCTATAAAATATGAAGTTGACGGTAAAGAATACTGGGACAATAATAAGGAGAACGATTATTATTTATGGACTAAGTATGAATACGATGATGATAATGATCTTAGATATGTTTTAGGTAATATAAATGTATCTGTCATTGATTTTGGAAGAGCTTGTGATTATAATAAGTCTAGTAAAGATTACCTTGCTGGAACAATAATTCTTAGAAACCTATATTATAGTAAAGAAGTAAGGGTTAGATATACTACTGATAATTGGAAAAGCTTTAAGGAAGAAAGGGCTTATTATAAATGGAATAATTCTGACTTTATTGAGCTTTGGAGCTTTGTTATTCCTGATATCCCTAAGGATGATAAAGTACAATTTTGTATAAGTTATACTGTAGGTGGAAAAACATATTGGGATAATAACTTTCAGGATAATTATCAAGTCTGAAATGAAATTTCTATAATAGCAATAGGATTTTTGGAAATAATAATTATTGACAGACAATGTAAACAAGGATACAATATAAACATAAATCAGAGTGAAACACTCGGAATTAATTTTCTTAAGAGGTGAAAATGTATGGCGGATATGCTATTAGAAGTAAAAGATATACACGCTGAGGTAGAAGGCAAGGAAATATTAAAAGGCTTAAACTTAGAAATAAAAAAAGGTGAGATTCATGTTATTATGGGTCCTAATGGAGCTGGTAAATCCACCTTGGTTAATATAATAATGGGTCACCCTAAATATGAAGTGACAAAGGGGTCTGTAGTTTTTCAAGGAGAAGATATAAGTGACTTAAAAACAGAGGAAAGGGCCAAGAAAGGTATATTTTTATCCTTCCAAACTCCTGAGGAAGTGCCAGGAATAACTGTAGAGAGTTTTTTAAGAGCTTCTAAGAGTGCAATTACAGGAAAGCCCGTGAAAATTATGGCTTTTAAAAGAGATCTTAGAGAAAAAATGGCAGAGCTAAAGATGGATGAAAGTTATGGAAGCAGATATCTTAATGTAGGCTTTTCCGGCGGAGAAAAGAAGAAGAATGAAATACTTCAAATGATGATGCTAAATCCTAAGCTAGCTATATTAGATGAAACAGATTCTGGCTTAGATGTAGATGCAGTTAAGATTGTGTCTAATGGTGTAAGACAATTTAAAAATGAGGATAATGCCATTTTAATAATAACTCATAACAGCAAAATATTAGAGTCCTTAGATGTGGATTATGTTCATGTAATACAGGATGGTAAGGTTGTAAAGGTAGGAGATGATAGCTTAGTAGCTGAAATCAATGAGCAAGGCTTTGAAAATATAGCTTCAGTTTAATCTATGAGGTGATGGTATGGAGAAAAGAAAAACTTATGTAGAGGACCTGGACAGGGGACTTTACGATATAATAAATGAAGATAGATACAGTTATAAGGTGTCCAGTGGCTTAACTCCAGAAATTGTTGAGGAAATATCTAAGGAGAAAAATGAGCCTCAATGGATGAGGGATTTTAGATTAAAGTCATTAGACATATACAATAAAATAGAAATGCCAACCTGGGGACCTTCCCTAGATGATTTAGATATGGACAATATAGTAACCTACGTTAAACCTGAAACCACTTTAACAGGTAGCTGGAATGAAGTGCCTGATGATATTAAAAACACCTTTGAGAGATTGGGAATTCCACAAGCAGAAAGAGAGTCCTTGGCAGGGGTAGGTGCCCAGTACGATTCTGAGGTGGTTTATCATAGCATAAAAGAAGAGTTGGTTCAACAAGGGGTTATTTATACCGATATGGAAACGGCTATAAGGGACTATGAGGATATAGTTAAGGAATATTTCATGAAGCTGGTTCCGCCAAATGATCATAAATTTGTTGCTCTCCATGGTGCTGTTTGGTCTGGAGGATCCTTTGTATATGTACCAGAGGGAGTAAAGGTAGAAATACCACTACAATCCTATTTTAGACTTAATTCTCCTGGAGCTGGCCAGTTTGAGCATACCCTGATAATAGTAGAAAAAGGCGCATCCCTTCACTTTATAGAAGGTTGTTCTGCTCCTAAATACAGTGTGGTTAATTTGCATGCAGGCTGTGTTGAACTCTATGTAAAAGAAGATGGATATTTAAGATATTCTACTATAGAAAACTGGTCAAAAAATATGATGAATTTAAATACTAAAAGGGCAGTGGTAGATAAGAATGGTACTATAGAATGGGTGTCAGGCTCCTTTGGTTCTAAGGTTTCTATGCTNTATCCTATGAGTGTATTGAGGGGAGAAGGGGCAAAGTCAGAATTTACCGGAGTTACTTTCGCTGGAAATGGGCAAATATTAGATACAGGAGCTAAGGTTGTTCACGCAGCACCCTATACTTCTTCTACTATTAATTCCAAATCTATTTCCAAGTCTGGAGGTCAAGCCATTTACAGGGGAGCTATAAAGGTAGCAGCTAATGCTCATCATTGTAAATCTACCGTATCTTGTGAATCATTGATGCTAGATGATATATCTCGTTCAGATACTTTACCAGTATTAGATATTTTAAATGATGAAGTAGATATTGGTCATGAAGCAAAGATAGGTCGAATTAGCGAAGAGGCTATTTACTATTTAATGACTAGAGGTATCAGTGAGGAAGAAGCAAAGGCTATGATAGTAAGAGGCTTTGTGGAACCTATTGCTAAGGAGCTTCCTTTAGAGTATGCAGTGGAGATGAATAATCTAATTAAGCTTGAGATGGAAGGCAGTATAGGGTAGGTGGTGATATAATGAGTGAAATACTAAAGAACATAAATAATATTCCAGTGAGAACTTGGAGATGGCTGGGAGTAAATGAAACTAACATAAAAGAAAATATGCCTGACCTAAAGGACTATAAGCTAGATCCCTTGACCATAAATAATGGAGAAGGATATAAGGTTATTGATATAAAGGAGAAAAATAGTGGCATAAGATTTTTTGAAAATAAAAAAGATATAGGTCTATCAGAGCCTTTGACAGAGCTAGCAAGTAAGGAGTTTAATTGTGGTTATCTTATAGAGGTGGATGAAAAGCAGAAGATAGAAGAACCTATTTTTATTGACTATAAAATGGATGGTAACAATCCCCAAGTAATTGATAATAATTTAATAATTGCTGAAGAAAATAGTGAGATTACTGTAGTAATGAAGTACTCTTCCAATAAAGGGACAGAAGCCTTTCATAATGGCTTAACTAAGTTGTATGCAAAAAAAGGGGCAGTTATTAATTTAGTTAAGGTTCAACTGATGGAAGATGACGGTATTCACCTAGATGCNATAGCGGCAGCAGCGGAGGAAGATGCAGAAATTAATTGTATTCTTGTAGAGCTAGGAGCAAAGAATAGTGTTACTAGTTGTAAAAATAATCTTCTTAACCTAAAAAGTAAAGCTAATATATATTCAATATATTTAGGTGATAAGTATAGAAAAATAGATATAAATTATGTGATGAATCATTTTGGCAGGAAATCAGAAAGTAATATAATAAGCCATGGCGCTTTAATGGATAAAAGCAGCAAGATCTTTAGAGGAACCCTGGATTTTAAGAAAGGTTCTAAAGAAGCTAAAGGTGTGGAAGAAGAATATGCTGTATTGTTAAGCAGCGGTGTAAGGAACAGATCGGTACCTTTACTACTTTGTGGTGAGGATGACGTAAAAGGACAGCATGCTGCTAGTACTGGAAAGATTGATGAAAACAAACTCTTTTATCTTATGAGCAGAGGTTTTTCTGAGCTTGAAGCAAAAAAGCTTATAATTGAGTCTGCTTTTAATCCCATAACAGAGAGGGTTCCTATAGGAGAAATAAGGGAGGAAATCTCTGAATACATTAGAAGGAGGATGGTGGATGTCTAGTAATTATCTTTTGGACTTTCCGGTGCTTAACCAAAAAGTAAATGGAAAGAGGTTAGTATATTTAGATAATGCAGCAACAACTCATAAGCCTTTAAGTGTTATTAAAGCTGTAGATGATTATTATAATTTATATAATGCCAATCCCCATAGAGGAGCCTATTATCTTAGTGTAAAATCTACTGAATTATATGAAGAGTCTAGACAAGTGGTTAAAGACTTTATTGGAGCTAAGGATCCTAGTGAAATTATTTTCACAAAAGGTGCTACAGAGTCTTTTAACTTGCTAGCCTATAGCTATGGCATGCACTTTTTAAAAGAAGGTGATGAAATAGTTATATCTATAGCAGAACACCATAGTAATTTAGTGCCATGGCAGATAGTAGCAAAAGCTAAGGGTGCAATCCTAAAGTATATGTATATCAATGAAGAAGGAATAATTCCTGAGAAAGAAATTGAAAGTAAAATAGGAGAAAGGACGAAAATTGTATCTGTTACCCATGTTTCAAATGCACTAGGTACAATTAATCCAATTGAAACTATTATAAAAAGAGCCCATGAAGTAGGAGCTATAGCCATAATTGATGGCTCACAAAGCGTGCCTCATATGGCCATTAATGTTTCAGACTTAGATGTAGACTTTCTAGTTTTTTCTGGACATAAGATGTTGGCTCCAATGGGGATAGGAGTTCTGTATGGTAAGAGGGAATTGTTAGAAGCCATGCCTCCTTTTCTCTATGGAGGAGATATGATTGAATATGTGACAGAGCAGGAAGCAGAGTTTGCACAGCTACCTCAAAAATTTGAAGGTGGAACCCAAAATGTAGCAGGTGCTGTAGGCTTAAGTGAGGCAATTAAATATATTAATAAGGTAGGCATGAACAATATTAAAGCTACAGAAAAGGCGCTTACCAGCTATGCCCTTATAAAAATGTCAGAGATTCCTTATATGACTATATACGGAACAGAGGATGTTAATAAAAAGTCTTCTGTTATATCCTTTAATATACAGGAAGTACATCCTCACGATGTAGCATCAATACTAGATGCTGATGGAATTTCTATAAGAGCTGGCCACCATTGTGCCCATCCACTTATGCAATTTTTAGGTGCCAATGCTACTTGTAGAGTAAGTTTCTATTTATATAACACCATACAGGACGTAGACAATTTTATTGATAGTATAAAAGCCGTTAGGAAGTGGTTAGGATATGGATCTTAGTTCAATTTACACAGAATTAATAATGGAACACAACTCGTCAAATCATAATAAAAAACACCTAGATTCACCGGATCTGATCCTTAAAGGCAGGAATCCCAGTTGCGGTGATGAAATTCAATTAGAATTAAAACTGAAAGAAGGAATTATAGAGGATGCCTCCTTTACAGGAGTAGGCTGTGCTATTTCTCAGGCCTCTACTTCTATGATGATTGACTTAATAAAGGGCAAAAATGTAGAGGAAGCAAAAAAGTTGATGAATTTATTTCTTGGCATGATAAAAAGAGAGATAACCGATGATGAACTTCTAGAAGAACTAGAGGATGCAGCAGCACTAAAAAATATTTCTAATATGCCTGNTAGGGTAAAGTGTGCTGTTCTATCCTGGCATACATTAGGAGAGTCTTTAGAATGATATTAACAATAAAACTACGAAGTTTGCTAATATAGAAACTTCGTAGTTTTATTATGGTAATATATTATAGGAAGTTACTTTATATTTATAAGGAGTGAAATTATGTTATCGAAAAGTTTGATAAAAGATGTTTTAGGCAGGGCTCTTAGTAGCGGTGGAGATTTTGCTGAAATATTTGTGGAAGATAAGATTTCAAATAGTTTAGCTATGATAGATGGTAAAATGGATGGAATAGTTTCTGGAAGAGATTTTGGTGTAGGTATAAGAATTTTTAAGGGCTTTAGAAGTATCTATGTATACTGTAACGATAGTTCAAGAACTTCTTTGCTTTCAAGTGCAGAAAAGGCTGCATCAGCCTTAGGACAACTGGCCGGTGATATTAGCCTTAATCTTACAGAAAGAATTAATCCTAATATACATCCAATACTCTACGTTCCTTCCAGTGTTGAAAATAGCCGTAAAATAAAGGTGATGAAGACAGCCTATGATGCTGCTAAAAATTATAGTGAGGAAATTTCCCAGGTACTAGTAAACTATATAGATTCAGATCAAAAAATTATGATTGCAAACTCTGAAGGTTTATTAACTGAAGACAGAAGAGTTAGGACAAGACTTTCTATTAGGTCTATAGCTTCTAATGGCGTGGAAAACCAGACCGGTTCTGAAGGGCCAGGAGCTGCTAAGGGATTTGAAATGTTTGAAGTGCTAGACCCAGAATATTACGGCGTTGAAGCTAGTAAATCTGCTGTAACCATGCTCCACGCTAGAAACTGTCCTGCAGGCAGGATGACAGTGGCTATTGAAAATGGTTTTGGCGGAGTAATTTTCCATGAAGCTTGTGGTCACTCCTTGGAGGCTACAGCAGTGGCTAAAGGAAATTCTGTTTTTGCAGGCAAGCTAGGGCAAAAAATTGCCTCTGACAAGGTAACGGCAATAGATGATGGAAGGGAAGCAGGACAATGGGGTTCCTTAAATATCGATGATGAGGGAACACCTACAAGGAAAAATATACTTATAGAAAATGGTATTTTAAAAAGCTATATGATAGATAAGCTAAATGGCAGAAGAATGGGTATGGAATCTACTGGTAGTGGTAGAAGGCAGTCTTATAGGTATGCCCCTACTTCTAGAATGACCAATACCTATATTGCTCCAGGACAGGATAGTGATGAAGATATTATAGCTTCCATATCTGAAGGTTTATATGCTAAGAAGATGGGTGGAGGTTCTGTAAATACAGTTACAGGAGAATTTAATTTTGCAGTAGCAGAAGGCTATCTTGTAAAAAATGGTGTGATTCAGGAACCAGTAAGAGGAGCTAGCCTTATTGGAAAGGGTGCCGATATATTAATGAAGATTGACATGGTTGGGAAGAATCTTGCTTGTGGGCAAGGAATGTGTGGTTCTGTTAGTGGAAGCATACCAACAAATGTAGGTCAGCCGTTAATTAGGGTTTCTGAAATCACAGTGGGAGGCAGATAATATGGATTTNATGGAATTTAAAAAGCTTTTATTTTCAAAAGCTGAAGAAAATGGCTTGGAAGAGTATGAACTTTTTTATAGCAAAGGTGAAAACTTTAGCATTAATGTATATGAAGGAGACATTGATAAATATAGTGTCAGTAGCAGTATGGGCCTTGGATTTAGGGCTTTAGTAGATGGAAAAATGGGCTACTCATACACTGAAAGTTTAGATGAGGAAAGTGTTGAATTTCTAGTGGGCAGTGTTATAGATAATGCTAGAAATATCGATAGTGAGGAAAAAGAAAATATTAATAATCTGCCCCAAGACTACAGTAAGCTTGAGACCTTTAATAAATCTCTAGAAAAGGTTGCTGCGGGAGAAAAGATAGATCTGGCTTTACAGTTGGAGAAAGAAGCAAAAAATGCTAGTGACAAAGTAGCCAGCATAAGATATTGTAGCTTGGGAACTTATACCGAAGAAAAAGGTATATTTAACTGTCACGGCATTGAGGCTATACACAAAAATAATTTTTTGTTTGCAGCGGTGACTCCTATAGTTAAAGAAGGGGAAAAAGCATATGATAATATGAGCTATATAATTGCAAAGGATATTGAGGAAGTAAATCCAGCCCTTCTGGCAAGGACTGCAGTTAAGGAAGCTCTTAGTAGGATAGGTGGAGAAGCAGTTCCTTCAGGAAAGTATAAGGTCCTGTTGAGAAATGATGTGGCTGCAGAAATCCTATCAACTTTTTCAGGGGCTTTTTCAGCGGAAAATGTTCATAAGGGACTGTCCCTATTAAAGGGTAAAGAAAATACTATTATAGGCTCTGAAAATTTAACCTTGGTAGATAATCCTTTATTGGTTGATGGATTGGCCTCCTGCCCTTTCGACGGTGAAGGTGTGGCTACTTATAAAAAATCCATAATAGAGAAGGGAAGGTTAAGGACCTTTTTGCATAATTTAAAGACTGCACAATTATTTGGACTTAAGACTACTGGAAATGCTTCAAGGCCATCCTATGCTTCAAGGATTGGAGTGGCACCAACGAATTTTTACATTGAAGCTGGTAAGGCTAGCTATGAAGAGTTGTTGGAGGAATTAAAGGAAGGGTTGCTAATAACAGATTTGGCAGGAACTCATTCTGGAGCCAATGCTATAACTGGTGATTTTTCTTTAGCAGCTAAAGGTTTTTATATTAGCCAAGGAAAAGTGGTAAAGGCAGTAGAACAAATCACTGTATCAGGCAACTTTTTTCAATTATTAAAAGATATATTAGCCATAGGCAAGGACTTAAAATTTACTTTACCTTCAGCCTCAAGCCATTACGGTAGTCCATCTCTTCTAATAAAAGAGTTAGCTGTAGCAGGAAAATAAAAAATAGAAAACTGTAACATTTTTCAAAAAAGTGAATATCCTATTAGTGTACACTGATTAAGGAGTGAAATAATGTCTTATTCAAACAGGGAGTTGTTTGCTAGGATTATTAGGTGTGAAGCTGGAGGCGAAGGGGATAATGGCATGAAGGCAGTGGCCACATGTATAATGAATAGAGTTAGAGTAACCTTCGGCGAATACCATAGAGTATGTCAAGGGGACATAAGGAAGGTTATTTATCAAAAGGGCCAATTTGACTGTATGCGTTCAATTTTAGGCGGTGTACCTAATCCCCAGACTATATGGGCTAACCCTCCTCAACAAATACACTATAATATAGCTGACTGGGCTTTGGCGGGGAATAGACTTTTTACAGTAGGAGCATCTTTGTGGTATTTTAATCCCTTTTCTCCATCTTGCCCCTGGACCTTTCCTTACAATGGTTCTGGAAGCTTTCAAGTAAGAGTGGGTGAACACTGTTTTTATAATCCCACTGAACTTTATGCCCAGACTTAATGTCATAAGCAATTTTTAGGAGGATATTTATGTACCAAGACTTTTCTGAAGAATGTCAAAACAATTCTCAAGTTCCTATGGAGGATTCAACAGATAAGAGAGCCTGCGGTTGCGGTGGCCCAATGCAACAGTGGCATATGCCAATGCAGGGGCCAGGAGTAATGCAAGGCCAAACGGCCATGCAGGGTCAAATGCCAATGCAAGGTCAGATGCAAACCCCTATGCAGGGACAAATGGGGGCGCCATCAATGCAAACTACTTACAACATAAATCAAGGAGCTGGAATGCCGGGGGTAACCCCTATTCCAACCACACAAGGAATGCAGCAACAGCCAGCAACAGGCCCTTCGCCAGTAGCAGGGGAAACTTTTTCACAGGCACCAGGTTCTCCTGTTATGCAAGGTATTGAATATATTCAAGGTTACTTAAGGACTTTTGTGGGAAGGTATGTAAAGATTGATTTTCTGGTGGGAACCAATTCCTTAGTAGATAGAGAAGGGGTTCTACTTGAGGTAGGTATCAGTTATGTAGTTTTAAGAGAAGCTCAAACTGATGATAATATAATGTGTGATATTTTCTCTATAAAATTTGTTAGAGTTTACTATTAACAATTTCATAATCTATGAATAAAAATAAGACATAAAGAATTATCTTTGTGTCTTATTTTTATTCATGCTATAATAATTACTATACATAAGTATCTTTCAAATACAAGGGATAAAAGGTGGGATGAGGTTT
>JGI24709J26583_10004129_pt1 | contig 11119 bp, 10 predicted proteins | sample BioPla2DNA1_FD_26583 | JGI IMG/M metagenome (IMG submission 26583) | reverse complement strand
AAAAGAATGTGTTTTAATAATAAGCTCTTTGGGATATGTAAGTCAAGAGTATCCTGTTAAAATAGAAGGGAATAGAAAAACAACGGTCAATATTGTTCTCATTCCTTCCAATATAACCTTACCCGAAATAGCTGTCAAAAGTAGTTATACAATCAACGAAGAAATTGAGCATATCAGTCCGAAAGCAGTTGTTCTTATGCCTTCTTTGAATAACAGTATCGAAAACCTAATCAAAGCAGTAGGTTTAGGCGTTCAGTCTAATAACGAACTGAGTACTCAATACAATGTCAGGGGTGGAAGTTATGACGAAAATCTTATCTATCTAAATGGAATTGAAGTATATCGTCCTTTTTTGATTCGTTCGGGACAGCAAGAAGGACTCAGTTTTATCAATCCCGATTTGGTTTCGGAAGTTAATTTCTCTTCGGGAGGATTTAGTCCCTATTATGGCGATAAAATGTCTTCGGTTTTAGACGTACGCTACAAAACACCCCTATTTTTTAAAGGAAGCGTATACGGCAGTTTATTGGGNGCCGGCTGTCATGTCGAAAATCTTAGTAAAAACAAAAAATTCTCTTATCTGTTAGGAGTGCGTTATCTTTCAAATTCTTATCTGATAAAAAAAATGCAAACCCAAGGCGATGCCAAACCGAATTTTACCGATGTGCAACTTCTGCTCAACTATACTCCTCATTCTAAATGGACTATTTCGCTTTTCGGCAACTACTCACGCAACAGCTATCAATTAATTCCTGCAACAAAAAAAACAACCTTTGGGCATATTAATGACATGAAACGTCTAACGGTTTATTTTGACGGACAAGAAATTGATGCTTATCAAACCTTGTTTACGGCACTGACGACGACCTATTCGCTCAACAAAAACAACAGCTTCAGCTTAGTATTTTCTCATTTTAATACTATTGAAAAAGAAACTTTCGATATTGAAGGACAATATTTTTTAAGCGAAGTCAATACTGATTTCGGCTCCGAAGACTTGGGCGAAAGTTTATCGATAAGAGCTGTGGGCGGTGATTTGCATCATGGACGTAACTTTTTGAATGCAAATATTTTTCATAGCGAACTAAAAGGTTCACATACTTTGAATAATAATTTATTTATATGGGGATTAAAAGCACAAGGAGAATTGATTAACGATAAGTTATGCGAATGGCGTTTACGCGATTCGGCTTTTTACACGCTCCCCTTTGTCCCTTTTGTTCCGGGCGATAGTGTCCCTTTCGAGCATCCGGCACGTGCATTAATCATTGACGACTATCTGACTGCCAATAATAATTTACAAACTTTTCGATTTTCGGGCTACGCCCAAAACAAATGGACGTACGAAGACAGCTCTTATCTGTTTATACTTACGGGAGGTGTGCGTTTTTCTTATTGGAGTTTTAATCACGAACTAATAGTAACGCCACGCGTTCGTCTTACTTTTCAACCCAAAATAAAATCCGACATCTCGTTCTACCTCGCAAGCGGAATGTACTATCAACCACCTTTTTATAAAGAAATGCGTTACGGTAACGGGAAATTAAACACAGCTATTAAATCTCAAAAATCTTATCATTTGATTTTGGGTTGCGACTATTTATTTAAAATTGCTCGTCGTCCTTTCAAACTCACGAGTGAGGTATATTATAAATATTTGTACGACTTAATTACTTATTCATTGGATAATGTTCGCGTAGTGTACTCCGGCACCAACGATGCTCGCGGATATGCCGTAGGTATTGACGCCAAGCTATCGGGAGAAATTGTACCGGGTGCAGAATCTTGGCTTTCTTTCTCTTTAATGAAAACAATGGAAGACATCAAAGGAGATTATTTTTACCTGTACTTAGACAGCAATCGCAATGTTACTTACAATATGAGCGAAGCAGTAAGCGACAGCATTGTTTATCCGGGTTTTCTTCCACGCTTAACCGATCAACGTTTTTCGATTAATTTATTTTTTCAAGATAAAGTGCCTCGCCTACCTATGCTTAAGGCACACATAAATCTGATTTACTCAACACCCGTTATGTACTATATTCCGAAATATACAAGAGCAAATCATGGATTTCGTTCACCCAAAGACTATTTCAGAGCGGATATAGGACTGTCGTGGCAATTCATTAACGATGCTTCTATTTCTAATCCTAAAAATCCGTTACGTGTCTTTAAGGCTGCATATTTGACTTTTGAAATATTTAATATTTTCAATTATTACAACATCATTTCATTTACCTATATAAAAGACATTGACGGCAACCCCTATCGAGTTCCTAACTACCTAACACCAAGATTGTTTAACGTAAAGCTACGATTTGAATTTTAAATGTTTTTATTCTCTAATGTTAAAAATAACAAAATAAAGATTTTATGTTTTCGTTAGAAATGATATTAAAATAAAAGATTCTTGAAAACAAAGCGTCATATTTGCATTTTAGTCCTTTTTTTGTCGGTAACGGAATTTATTTCTGCACAAACAAAATACAATAATGATTTCCTGAATTTAGGCGTTGGTGCCAAAGGTTTAGGACTTGCTAATACGCAAGTGGCTATCGTTAACGATGTAACTTCATCTTATTGGAATCCTGCAGGATTAGCAAATATGGAGAAAAAATACGAAATGGCACTGATGCACTCGTCGTATGTCGTATTTTGCCGGTATTGCCAACTACGATTATTTAGGATTAGCCTATAAAATTGATTCGGTGCAAAGTGTAGGATTTACGCTTTTGCGATTCGGAGTAGATGGAATTCCTAATACAACGCAACTAATCGATAATCAAGGAAATATTAATTATGACCGTATCACGTATTTTTCGGCTGTCGATTGGGCTGCTCTTTTTTCTTACGGACGCCTATTGCCGGTAGAAGGCTTGAGTATAGGCGGTAATTTCAAATTAATAAGAAGAAAAATAGGAAGTTTTGCCAATGCTTGGGGGTTCGGACTTGATGCAGGCTTGCAATACCATATAAAAAAATGGGCGTTCGGATTAACAGCCTACGACATTACTTCTACTTTTAACGCATGGAGTTCCCATCTTGCCGACTCTACCAAAGATGTTTTTATCCGTACAGGCAACGAGCTGCCTGACAACGGATTAGTAGTAACTATCCCCCGCTTAACGCTTGCTTTTGGACGACATTTCGATTTTGGGAAAAAATTTACCGCTATGACTACTTTAGACATCGATTGTCCTTTCGACGGCAAACGTAATTCGCTATTATCAACAAAAGTAATTAGTTTTGAGCCTCATTTGGGTGTTGAGTTCGGCTACGACGATATTGTTAATTTAAGAGCAGGTATCGGCAATTTTCAAAAAGAAAAAAATATAGATGGAAAAAAGACAGTGAGTTGTCAAATAAATATCGGACTTGGTTTCACTATCAAAAGAATACTGACAATAGATTATGCTCTCACTGATTTGGGCGATTTATCGGTCGCATTGTATTCCCATGTTTTTTCTCTTAAACTTGCTCTCAATCAATTCAAAAGAAATAAGTCATAATTCCTGAAACAAAAAACACAATCAACTTATTTTTACAATTTTTATTTAGTATTTTTGCATTATCAATTATTAAAAGTTTATTTTACTGTATAACAAATGGCTGAGTTAAAAAAATTAGCAAATCAAACCATTATTTATGGCAGCACAACCATTATCGGTCGTTTGCTAAATTATTTACTTGTCCCCTTTCACACCTATATTTTTCTAGACCCTAAAAACTACGGTGTAGTCGGAGAAATGTATGCGTGGGTAGCTTTGCTGATGGTAGTGCTTACCTATGGAATGGAAACTACTTTTTTTCGATTCAGCAGCATGCACGAAGATAAACCGAAAGTGTTTAGCACCAGCTTTTGGATGATATTCTCTACCACCTCATTGTTCCTTGTTTTATCGCTTGTTTTTTCGCAGCCGATAGCCGATATTTTAAAATATCCCTCACATCCTGAGTACATACGATGGTTTTCTATTATCGTTAGTTTCGATGTGATTAGCAGCATTCCTTTTGCTCGTTTACGTGCTGAAAACAAAGCTCTTCGATTTGCTTTTATCAAAATTGCAAATATCGTATTAACCGTTTTATTCAACCTTTTCTTTTTATGGTTTTGTCCATTAATGATAAGCAAAGGAATCGCCGTTTCTTTCTTTTCTTTGATTTATCAAGCTGAAATAGGCGTAGGTTATATTTTTATTGCTAACTTGTTGGCATCCTCTATTCAAATGCTGATGTTACTCGGCACTTGCAAAGGATTAAAATTTCATATCAATCGGGCTTTGCTAAAACCTATGTTGAAGTATGCTTTGCCTTTACTCGTACTCGGATTAGCAGGTATTGTCAACGAAACTTTAGACCGTATCTTAATAAAAAACCTATCGGCTGACAATCTTAACGATGCAATGCACAATGTAGGGGTATACAGTGCTTGTTTTAAAATAGCTGTTATTATGTCGCTGTTTATACAAGCGTTTCGTTATTCTGCCGAACCTTTTTTCTTTGAACAATTTAAAGAAAAAGATGCCAAAACAGCCTATTCTGTGGTAATGACTTATTTTGTGATTGTTTGCAGTCTTATTTTCTTAGGGACAACTTTATACCTTGATTTTATTAAGTATTTTGTGAGTAAACCTTATCATGAAGGATTACACATTGTCCCCCCTGTTTTACTCGCATATATGATGTTGGGAATTGTTTTCAATTTAAGTATTTGGTATAAATTAACGGGAAAGACCAAATACGGGGCGTATATTTCCGTCGGTGGTGCCGTTATAACATTGATAGTCAACTTCTCGTTAATTCCACTCATAGGCTATACCGGCGCTGCATGGGCACATTTTATAACCTATTTCTGTATGATGATAGCCTCTTATTGGTTAGGACAAAAACATTATCCTATTAACTATGATTTAAAGAAAATAGGATTTTACAGCTTCACGGCTATTGCTTTGTTTGCAATAAGCTATTACCTGATTCCTTTTCATAAAATAACTTCGCATCAACTACTGATAAAAACCATTGTCAATACATTTATACTACTCATTTACATACTGATAATTGTTAAAAAAGAATTCAAAATACTGAAAGTTTTATTTAAAAAATAGCAATATACAATGAGGAAAAAAATTTTATTTATTGACAATCCACATCCGAGTATGGAAAAAGAACTCAGTAAGATGGGATTTTTAGTAGATAAAAAAAACATTAGCTACCCGGAACTTTTAAACATAGCATCCGATTATTACGGTTATATTATTCGCAGCAAGTTTATTATTGACAAACAACTTATTGACAAGTCAATCAACTTAAAATTCATTGCTCGAATAGGTGCCGGAATGGAAAATATAGACACCGATTATGCCAAAACTAAAAACATAATTTGCCTAAATTCCCCGGAAGGAAATGCCGATGCTGTCAGCGAATTTGTTATTGGCAGCCTATTCAACTTACTTCGTTACATAAAAAAATCGGATAATGAAGTCCGTCATGGTATTTGGGACCGACAATCCAACTGCGGCTTAGAGTTGCACACAAAAACCGTAGGCATTATCGGTTATGGCAATATGGGAAGTCGTTTAGCCGATAAATTAAAGGCTTTAGGCTGTAAAGTATTGGTTTATGATAAGTTTAAAAAGAATTTCGGAAATCAATATATTCAAGAAGTTACACTAAAAGAAATCCAAAAGGAAGCGGATATTGTAAGCATACATATCAATTATACGGACGAGAACCATTATTATATCAATAAAAAATGGATAAACGGTTTTCGTAAAAATATTTATCTCGTCAATACTTCTCGCGGCAAAGTATTACACACTGCCGAACTTATTGAAACATTGAAAGAAGGAAAGGTTATCGCAGCAGCTTTAGACGTATTGGAATATGAAAATATTCGCTTGCAAAATAAACCTATGGAAGAATGGGATGAGTCAATGCACTTTTTAGCACAATCGCCCAATGTTCTGCTTTCGCCTCATATTGCAGGACAAACTTATGACGCACACGAAAAACACGTGAAAATTTTAGTCGAAAAAATAAAGAAAATCATTTAACGCTACTTTCATCTATCAGGTTATTCAGTAAAGCATAAACTGTTAAACCTGAAATAGTTTTAATTCCTGTTTTTCTATTAATGTTTTTTCGATGTGTAATAACAGTGTGGATAGAAAGGCATAATTCATCGGCAATTTCTTTATTGGTTTTTCCTTTTGCAACTGCTATCAACACATCTTTTTCTCTATCGGAAAGCTCATAGTTTTCTTTAGGCTCATTATTGTTTTTATCCAATAATGCATCGTGCAATTTTGATTCTATTTTTTGTTTCGTATCATCTATTTCTATAACTGCATGATACTGTTTCAATACGGCTTGTTCAACATAAGTAGTAACAAAGGCTACCACTGCCGTATCTTTGTATTCACGAAACATACTTTTCACCATATAGCGTTTGGAATAATCCATTAAAGAAGGATTGACAACAAGAATATCGGGTTTGATAGCGTGTATTTTTTCATGCAATTTATCCAAAGCATCCAACACCCTTACTACTTCAAAATAAATGCTATCGGATAATAAATAAGTAAAACCGGCAGCAATAATCGGCGAAGATTCTACTAATAATATTTTACTTTGTCGTTTCATACCTTATTCTTTCTCCAACGATTCAACAAAGGGAACTAATATTTTTTCTTCTATTAAAGAGTGTTTATTTAAATCTTCGGTTAAATGAAAAATATCATTCAACACTTCTACTCTTTCGTTATGCATAATATCGCTTGGTAAATATTTTATCAAAATACTTATTAAATCGCTTAACTTATCTTCTATATTGCTATGAATAGACCTGAAACAATCTATTGAATAATCCGTGTTTTTTTCACCTTTCATTAATTGAGCTATATAAGGAAAAACTGTTTTTTCTTCATAATCAAAATGCTCAATTACTTCTTGTTCATATTCATCAAAAAAAACTTGTAAACTTGTTCCGTATTTTGTACCGGCACCTTTAGCAATTTTATATAAACTATCTTTAATCAGTGATAATCTTTCGTTTAAATAATAATGATGCGATAGTTGCAAATAGGAAATCAAGAATGGTATATCGCTCAATGCCAACACGCTTGTATTCGGCTGATAGTGTTTAAAGCTGTATACATTACAAACCATTAAGAAAAAAGAAGTTGAAATATGATATGTTTCGCATACTTCAGCAACCGTTTTTTCGCCAAAACCAAACTTAATTCCAAAACGATTCAATATAAGGATAAGATGATGATTGGCATTGATAACATCTGCCAATTTCATATTTTCCGTAAAAAGTAAAGGTTTCATCAATTTTAAATTTTTATTGAAAACGATTTTAAATTCGTTTTATTATTTAATAGTGATATATAATAAATGGAAAAAGATTTCATCGATCCGCAATAATTTACAAATCAATAAAATACAAAACAAACATCTACCATATTACTTATAAATAAAATTTATTTTTTATTAATTAGATGTTTTCACATCAATATTTTGTATATTTTTGCAAACATTTTTCTTAGATCATAATTAGTTCATTCTTAATATAAATCATAATGGCAACTCAAATAAAATCACATTCAAATACAATAATTGGTGCAATTGCAGGTGATATTATAGGTTCTGCCTATGAATGCGACAGCCCTAAATCAACTTCCTTTAAATTACTTCGACCTGAAGCAACTTTCACAGACGACACTGTGCAAACTATAGCTATTGCTGACAGTCTTCTCAATAAAAAAGATTTTGCTAAAAACCTTTCCGAATATGGAAAAAATTATCCTGACCGCGGCTATGGAAAGAATTTTTCGGAATGGATACACACACAAAGCCTATTGCCTTACAATAGTTTTGGCAATGGTTCTGCTATGAGAGTCAGTCCGGTTGGATTTATGTATGACAATCTTGAAAAAGTAATAAAAATAGCCAAACAATCGGCTGAAGTTACTCACGATCATTTGGAAGGCATCAAAGGTGCGCAAGCAATAGCTGCCGCCGTCTTTCTTGCTCGAATAGGAAAATCAAAACATGATATTAAAAATTTCATTATTCATACATTTGTTTACGATTTAGATTTTACTATTAACAGTATTCGTTCAACTTACACCTATGATGATTCTTGTCAAAATACAGTGCCGCAAGCCATAGTTGCCTTTTTAGAAAGCACTGATTATGAAAATGCTATTCGTCTTGCCATTTCACTCGGAGGCGATAGCGACACTTTAGCATGTATGACAGGCGGGATAGCTGCTGCCTACTACAAAGAAATTCCTGCCGGTATCATTGATTTTGCAAGTGCAAGATTACCTGCCGAATTTGTTAATATTATCAATGCTTTTGATTTAAAGATAAATGAATAAGTAATTTTACTTATCCTTCTTTTTTTACAGCCGACACAAAAGCTGCTGCCTCTTCTATAGGAAGATTTGCTTGCAATATAGCAGACGAAACAGCTACACCATGAGCGCCGGCTTTTAAAATAGGAAGTACATCAGCTTTGCGAATACCGCCAATAATATGTATGGGAATATCAATGCCTTTACGACGACATTTTGCAATTATTTCTTCCACGCCTTTACTACCCAATACTGCCGATAAATTTTCTTTCGTTTTAGTAAAACGATAAGGACCAAGACCGATATAATCCGCTTTTTGCTGATATAAAGATTCTATTTGTTCAAAAGTATTGGCAGTTCCGCCAATTAGCAATTGATTATTCGAAAGCATACGTGCTTCTTTTACAGGCATATCGTTTTGTCCCAAATGCACTCCGTCTGCTTTTAACTCCATAGCCAACTCAACATAATCATCAATAAAAAACAAAGCATCATATTGTTTGCATAATTGTTGAATACGTATACTTTCCTCTTTCACAACAGACAAAGGTTGATGTTTTATGCGGACTTGTATCCAACGTATACCCCCTTGTAATGCCATTTGAGCCGACTCGAAATAATCGTAATGTTCCGTGTAGTGTGTTATAAACTGTATTTTATAATTTTTTAAATCTCTACTTTTCATACGTTCATCCTTTTAAGTGTCAAGCTATTTTAGGACATGACATTTTTAACTTCGTTTTGTAAAGCATTGAAACGAGATAGTAAAAGCTGATAATTTTTAGACATTAAAAACTCATTCCACAAATACCCTAACACAGCTATTCCTCCAAAGTTCCAAGTTTTAACTTTGGCTATATTAACAACTTCTATTCCGCCCATTGCTATAACTTTATCATCTATTATTTTTTGCTTCGCAGCAACTGTCAATTCATTTTCTGTAAATGCCGAGCGATAAGCTTTCTTAGAAATACTATGAAAAATAGGACTTAACAACAAATAATCATAATTGTTTTTATGTGCTATAATCTCATCGAACGTATGGCAGGCTCGCGTTTTAAATCCATTAAAATCAGTTGTATAAGATTGATTTTTAGCATTATGATGTATTCCTTTAACAGCATAATCATTGCACAATTCAAAATAATCATGTAAGATTATATGCTTGTGATATTTAGCGTCTATCTTATTTAAAAACTGTTGAAATTCAACTATGCCGGCATCGGGTTTACGTAAATGAAAATACATTAAATTATTTTCAAACAGCAAGCGAACGGCGGTTACTTCTTCTTTAAAAAAAGATGGGTTAGCTATGACTATTAATTTCATCATAATCTCAATTTTTCCATATTAATTTAACGCTTATTCGTCTTAAAAATTACCTTTATTGAACAAAATATTTCCAACTGAAAAATAACAAAAAAAAAGATGAAAATTTTTCATTTTATTCAAAATATTGTTAAAAATAATACGTTTTATTAATAGAAAATATTAATAATAAATAAAAACTTAAAAGTCATGAAACCTAAAAAATATTTCAAAGTTGATTTAGAATGGAGAAAACCTCTATTCTTCCAAATCGGGATTTTAACATCCTTAGTCATTGTGTTAGCAGTGTTTGAATTATTCGGTTCAAGCGAAAAAGAAGTTGCTGATTTTTCGTATGAAGGCATTAATATAATTGATGATGAAACTGTAATAATAACAAAACCTGAAATAGAGCTTCCCCCTCCTCCTGCACCCGAAAACATTTCTACTTCAGATTTTAAGCTGGTAGAAGATAACATACCAGTAGACATTGATTACAGTTTTGACGCACAATCGGACGAGTCAATGAAAACTCAAGAAATAGAATATGTCGAATATGTGGAAGAAGAAGACGCTAAAGAACCTGAAGTATTTCGCTTTGTAGAAGAAGACCCCGAATTTCCCGGCGGAGAAAAAGCACGCCAACAATTCTTTGCCGATAACATCGTATACCCTCGCGTAGCAAGAGAAATCGGTGCTGAAGGACGTGTAATGGTTAGCTTCATTGTAGAACCCGATGGTAAAATTACCAATGTAAAAATTGAAAGAGGAAGAATACAAGCATTAGACGAAGAAGCTGTTAGAGTAACTAAAATGATGCCGCCTTGGAAACCGGGAAAACAAAGAGGTAGAGCTGTCAGATGTCAATTTACTATGCCTGTCGTCTTTATGTTACAATAAGTTGAGCTTTACATATAAAACACAGATTTAAGGCAAGTTACTATAATTTCACATTTTCATTGTAAAGTCGTATAAAACTCATACACTTTATAATCACTTACTCATTTCTCAGTCAATCAATTTAACATATTTTTTTCGATTTTAACTTTTAACTTGTTTTTTTTTCTTAAACACTATATTTTTCAATTTTTCAGATAAAATTTTAATCAAAATATTTTAAAAAATAATGCGCATTATATAATAATTATTAGTATTTTTGTAAAAATTATTTATTAATAAATAAAACCCTAAAGTCATGGAACCTAAAAAATCCGTTAAAGCTGATTTAGAGTGGAGAAAGCCTATATTTTTTCAAATCGGGATTTTAACATCCTTAGTCATTGTGTTAGCAATGTTTGAATTATTCGGTTCAAGCGAAAAAGAAGTTGCCGAATTTTCATACGAAGGCACCATTATAACTGAAGAGACTATTATACAAACAGAACAACGAAAAGAGCTTCCCCCTCCTCCTGCACCTGAAAACATTTCTACTTCAGAATTAAAGATAG
>JGI24709J26583_10004126_pt1 | contig 11126 bp, 10 predicted proteins | sample BioPla2DNA1_FD_26583 | JGI IMG/M metagenome (IMG submission 26583) | reverse complement strand
AAACACACGTACTGCATAATTATCGCTTACACTGTTGTTTACTACCAACTCACCGGAATATGGATCCACAAAAACCTCAACAGTCTTATTCTCATCCGGTGTCGCAAGTGCCTCAGCCCTTGCTTCGTTCAGAAACAAAGGCAAGAGCATCATAGCGATGCAAACTACGTGGAAAATAATCCTGTTACCCTTCATCAATTTGCAGATTTACTACTCACTTATACAAACATAACGATAAAAAGTTTCCGACAAGCGCAATAATCCCAATTTTTAAACGTTTCCTAAGCTTTATTTAAAATCTGAAAAGGAGATTGCAGCAAGACATAAACTTGTAACCAGCAAAAAGCATGCAAAAAAATAAAGCAGCGCCCACAGGGGCACTGCTTTTAAAATATTGTAATACCGAGATTTAGGCTAAGCCCAACAAATTAATCTCTGATCTGAAGNGAATGCAGTTTTTTATACATACCTCCTTTTGAAAGCAATTCTTCATGAGTACCCGTCTCCACTATCTCACCTTCATGNAANACNCANATCATATCTGCATTCCTTACTGTCGACAGCCTATGTGCAATAACGATAGAGGTCCGGTTTGCCATCAGGTTTTCCAGGGCCTGCTGAACGAGCAATTCTGATTCCGTATCAAGAGCAGAAGTAGCTTCATCGAGGATCATAATAGGCGGGTTACGCAGCACAGCCCTTGCAATACTGATCCTCTGTCTCTGTCCACCAGAAAGTTTGCTTCCCCTATCCCCTATCACAGTGTCATAACCGTTATCAGTTTCCATAATAAAATCATGGGCATTCGCAACCCTTGCAGCAGCAATTACCTGCTCCGGAGTGGCCGAATCGACACCAAAGGTTATGTTGTTATAAATACTATCGTTGAAGAGTATTGGATCCTGATTGACATTGCCCATCAGGTGGCGCAGGTCATATAGTTTCAGGTCACGAATATCAGTACCGTCAATCATAATTGAGCCCTGCTGAATATCATAGAATCTGGCAAGCAGGTCAACGAAAGTTGACTTGCCACTACCCGACTGTCCAACGAGAGCCACTGACTTACCCTTGGGGATATAAATACTCACATTTTTAAGAACCGGACGGTCGTTATAGGCAAAGGTCACATTCCTGTATTCAACCCCCTCATTCAGGTTGGCTATAGCCTTGGCATTGGGTGCTTCCTTGATTGAAACATCAGCCTTCAGTATCTTTTCGATACGATCGTAGGCAGCCATACCCTTCTGGATATTAAACAAAGCCTGAGAGAAGGCCTTGGCAGGGTTGATTATCAGGTAGAAGATACCAAGATAAGCAAGGAAGGCAGCCGGTTCCAATCCACTATCCTGACTCAGAATAAGAGTACCTCCGTACCACACAACAATAACCACTACTATGGTACCAAGAAACTCACTAACAGGATGTGCCAGTTCGCGACGGCGCATCAGGCGGTTCATTATTGACCTGTAGTCACCTATCTCCCTGTCAAAGCGCGTTTTCCATGCGCTTTTCAGCATTAAAAGCCTTAATTACCCTAAGACCAGAAAGCGTCTCTTCAAGTATACCAAGGATAACCCCCATCTTCTCCTGGCCCTTCATCGACTTCTTCTTCAGAGAGCGACCGATACGGCCTATCACCAGACCAGCCAGAGGAAGCAGCACAAATACAAAGAGGGTAAGATGTACGCTGAAAATAAGCATAGTCACGAGGTACACCAGGATAAGCACCGGGTTTTTGAGTGCCATATCGAGTGACGACATCACCGAGTTTTCAACCTCCTGTACGTCACCTGTTGACCTGGAGATAATATCGCCCTTTTTCTCAGCGCTGAAAAAGCCCATGGGCAAAATCAGAATCTTGTCATAGATCTCCTTGCGCAAATCCCTGACAACATTGTTGCGCAATCCCACACTTGTATATGATGCAAGGAAAGTAGTACCTGTCTTAAGCAGGGTACCGATTATAAGAAAAACACCGACAAAGAGCAGGGCATATCCCGGTCCATAAGAATCCTTATAAAGAGAGATATAATAATAGAGATTATTCTCAAGAGTTTTCATGTCCATTGCCATAGGCATCAACTCGTACACCTGTTGATCCTGCATTAGGATAATCCTGAGCATCGGTATCATCAGGGCTATTGAGAAAACCGCGAAGAGAGCCGACAGCAGGTTGTATACAAAGTTCAACGCCACCAGATGCTTGTATGGCTTGACATAACGCCACATTACATTTATAAAATCCTTCATCTACANGTTTTGTATTACTATTTATTGCTGCACAACTCTATAACAGGCTGATACCGGTGTATGTGGACGGAGACAGCTTCCTGAGTTCAGCTTTCACTGACTCTGCAACATTCAATTCATCAATAAAACGGGCTATTGACTCACGTGTAATAGCTTCATTTGTTCTTGTCAATTCCTTCAAAGCCTCATAGGGATTGGGATATCCTTCGCGGCGCAGGATGGTCTGAACACCTTCAGCAACAACTGCCCAGTTTTCCTCAAGGTCATTGTCTATTGCTTCCTTGTTGAGCAATAGCTTGGACAGTCCCTTTTCAACAGACNTAATTGCAATAATGCTGTGGCTAATAGGAACCCCAATATTTCTAAGTACTGTAGAATCCGTAAGGTCACGCTGTAGCCTTGAAACCGGCAGTTTGGCTGCCAGATGCTCAAAAACAGCATTTGCTATACCAAGGTTACCTTCGGCATTTTCGAAGTCAATAGGGTTGACTTTATGTGGCATAGCACTGGAACCCACTTCACCCTTTTTGATCTTTTGTTTGAAGTACTCCATCATGATATAGGTCCACATATCGCGGCTGAGGTCAAGCAGGACAGTATTAATTCTTTTCAAACCGTCAAACAGAGCTGCCAGGTTATCATAATTGCTGATCTGAGTGGTAAAGCGTTCCCTCTTTATCTTGAGTTTNTTTTCAAGGAAACTATTTGCAAAGGCATCCCAGTCAATAGATGGATAACCTGCATTATGAGCGTTGAAGTTTCCTGTAGCACCACCAAACTTACCCGAAACAGGCACAGCCTTTAACAGATCAAGTTGGGCACGCAGTCTNTCAACAAAGACTATTATCTCTTTACCCAGACGGGTCGGTGAAGCAGGCTGGCCGTGAGTTCTTGCAAGCATTGCAACATCCTTCCACTCTGTTGCAAGCAGCTCAAGNTGAGCAATCAGACTTTCAAGCACCGGATAATAAGCTTCATTGAGGGCATCTCTCAGGGAAGCAGGTACAGCAGTATTGTTTATATCCTGAGAAGTAAGTCCAAAGTGAATAAACTCCTTATATTGNTGCAGCGAAAGCGCATCAAATTTGTCCTTAATAAAATACTCTACAGCCTTTACGTCATGGTTGGTTACCGACTCGATGCTCTTGATCTTTTCGGCATCCTGAAGGGTAAAATCTTCATAGATNTTCCTCAAAGCCGGGATAAGGTTTTTGTCAAACCCTTCAAGCTGAGGCAGTGGCAGTTCACAAAGAGCAATAAAATACTCTATCTCGACCAATACACGGTAGCGTATCAGTCCAAATTCAGAAAAGAATTTCGCAAGGCTTTCGGCCTTGCTTCTATACCTGCCGTCGATCGGCGAAATGGCTGTAAGTGATTGAAATTCGGGCATAAGAAAANATTATCATCCAAAATGGCAAATGTAGTAAAAAGCACCATATTACAGAAGCAAAGATCCCATAAATTGGCTATTTTTGGCTAACAAACACCTTGCAACTATGAAGATCCCAAAACTCATCCTTACGACCCTTACATTAATTTGTGCCGTTGTCACAATGGCAGCATCCGACGACACTACATCTGTCGTTTACAGACTTCCCATTTTCAGCAATATCAACAGCACCACATGGATTCACACCCAACGAGGCTTTGAAGAGGCTGAAGAGATCAATGCCGAAGCCATCCTTGTCCACCTCAACACTTATGGTGGTGAGGTAGTCTTTGCCGACTCCATTCGCACAAAGATTCTCAATAGCAGGATACCTGTTTACGTCTTTATAGACAATAATGCAGCCAGTGCCGGAGCATTGATTTCAATTGCAGCAAAGAAAATTTACATGCGTCCCGGTTCAAATATCGGTGCCGCAACAGTAGTTGATGCCACCGGAGAGGCAGCACCCGACAAGTATCAGTCCTATATGCGTGCTACTATTCGTGCTACTGCCGAAGCACATGGCATGGATACTATCGTATCGGGCAACGATACGATAGTAAAATGGAAGCGCGACCCACGCATCGCCGAAGCCATGGTTGACGAAAGAGTAATAATTCCCGGTATATCCGAGGAAGGCCAGGTATTGACCTTTACAGCCAAGGAAGCATTTGAAAACGGATACTGCGATGCTATTGTAAGCAGTGTCGATGAAGTAAAGGAGCAAATTGGACTATCAGATGCAAAGGTTGTTTCATTCAAGCCATCCTTCTATGACAATGTTAAGGGCTTTTTGACAAGTCCTGTACTAAGCGGCATTCTGATATTACTGATTATTGGCGGTATTTATTTCGAGATGCAGTCTCCCGGTATTGGATTTCCGCTGGTGGTGGCAATATGTGCCGCGGTACTGTATTTCGCTCCACTCTATCTGGACGGACTGGCAGAAAACTGGGAAATCCTGATCTTTATAATTGGTATCGCACTGATTGCTCTTGAAATCTTTGTGATTCCGGGCTTCGGAGTAGCAGGTATTTCGGGAATAATACTGACTATCACCGGACTCACGCTAAGTCTGGTAGATAATGTAATATTCGATTTTTCAGGAGTTCACCCCGAAAAATTCTTTACTGCGCTTCTTACAGTCATTTTATCACTTGCAGGTGGAGTCATTTTGGCAATATATTTGAGTAATAAATTAGTTGGAAGCAAGACAGGTCCGTTTGCCCGTATTGCACTCCACACATCGCAGGAAATAGACAAAGGTTATGTAGGTGTAGATACAAGCATTTCTCACCTGGTAGGTAGAACCGGAGAGGCTGTAACCGACCTGAGGCCTGCCGGTACAGTAATGATAGATGGAGAATTATATGATGCACGTGCTACTGAGGGCTTTATTGAGAAGGGCGAGATTGTAAAAGCAATCAAATATCAGTATGGACAACTGAATGTACGACGTGTCTCAAAACAGTAAAAACCTGCTGATTATGCGCTGTGGTAAAGTCTATTATGAAATGAAATAAAATTTATTTGCCCCGGTGGCAATGAAATTTAAAATTTTGTATTTTTCAGGCGTTAATAATCTGTATTTTTAACTTAATAAAATAGCTTAATAAAATGAAAGGAAAGAAGCTTCCCAAGAGAAATTCCGGGATGTATGAAGATGAGAATTCTTTCAGCAAATCGGGGGTAAAGCTAAGTAAACAAAGGCGTTCCAAAAAGCCATCCATTTATGATGAAATGGACGAATTAGAGGAATTAGATTTTGAAGGCAGGGATTACGGCAGTATCGATGATCTTTATGATAACGACGAAGAGTTCGATGACTGAGTATTAAATGAAATTTTCAAACTAAAGAGGCAGGCAGTTAAACCAGGTTTAACTGCCTGTTATATTTTTACTTTAACCCAATATTAACAGCACCAGCACTGCTATCTAAAGGTATTTTTATTATAATTGCGTCATGAGACTCAACACAAGATCCATATTATCACTGTTGGTGTTGCTCACTTTCCTTCCTGCAACAATCGGTTATGCATTTTTCAGGCATAGCTGTAGCATATGCCATTATTCAAAGGTTGAGACTGCTCTGGCAGTGGTAATGCATTCCGAAGACGATCATGAGTGCTACTGCGTTGAAGATTGCGAAAGCGAGGATCACGAGCACGAATGTGACATGGATCTTAAGAAGTTGGAACTACCCTTCACATCTGAGGATGATGACATTAAGCTGATAACACCCGTTGTGCATGACGACAGTCTAGTGGCTGCAACACTCTGCACCTCAGGTGACTTCTGTACCTGCAATGATATCACAATCAGGGAAACACTACCCTCCGTACCAATAAGTGGCCAGAGTCTGCTGGTCCAAAACTGCGTTTTCAGATTATGATGTTCACCTGGCTGACCACATAGGCAAGCTAGTGTTTTACATCGTAATATTTGAAAACAATGAAAATCAGAATAATTAGCCTCGTACTATTTTTAAGTACATTTTATACTCTTTCAGCACAAACTGTTGTAAAGGGTCGCGTCTTTGATACAGATCAAAACTCCAAAAATCCCATTCCAGGAGCCAACGTATACTGGGCTGAGACCACCATTGGCGTATCGACAGATGCAGATGGTCATTTCAGTCTCCCATGGAATGGTGAAAAGAAGAAGCTCGTAATAAGCTTTGTAGGATATAAATCAGACACCTTATTATTAAACTCCCCTGCTGACAATGTACAAATTGCTTTAAAACAAGAGCTGGAACTAGACGAAGTGGTTGTAAGCAGTCGAGGAGCAGGTTCCCACATGTCAAGGGTTAATCCGGTTACCACGGTAGTGATTACCTCAGCCGAGCTGTGCAAGGCTGCCTGCTGCAGCCTTGCCGAGAGTTTCGAAACCAACGCCTCTGTTGACGTCTCTTATTCAGATGCAGCAACCGGCGCCAGACGTATCCAACTTCTTGGTCTTTCCGGACTTTACGTTCAGATGCTTACCGAGAATATGCCCGACAGCCGTGGTCTGGCCTCAGTCTATGGCCTTGACTATGTACCCGGTCCCTGGATGGAATCCATACAGGTATCAAAAGGTGCTGCCTCCATAACAAACGGATATGAGTCCCTCACCGGACAAATCAACGTACAGTACAAGAAGCCCGAAAATGCGGAGACATTATTTGTAAACGGTTTTGCAAGTTCATCAGGTCGTGTTGAGAGTAATGTAAATACTGGCTTCAACGTCAGTTCCAAATGGTCGTCTGCAATACTTGCACATGCATCGGCCGACGCTCAGAAAAACGATCACAATCATGACGGTTTCCTTGACGAACCGCTGACAACGCGCTACATCTTTATGAACAGGTGGGCTGGTCACCTGAATCCTTATCTCACCACTCAGTTTGGTGTTAAGGTTCTTGACGAAGAACGCACCGGTGGTCAGGCAGCTTTCAACCGCAACCGTCCCTACACAGAGCAGGATGCATATGGCATAGCCATCGATACACAGAATGCATCTGCATTCTTCAAATTGGGTTATGTATTTCCNAATGATTCAAACTCAAGTGTAGCAATGGTAGCAAACTACAGTTACCATGACCAGGCTTCACTCTATGGAGTAAAGGAGTATGATGCGACGCAAAACTACTTTGCAGGAAACCTGATTCTGGCATCTCACTTTGGACTAGGTGATGCGCACAAGTACACTGCCGGTATCAACTATATGTATGATGACCTTGCAGAAAAATTAGATGGCGACCTTTCAAAAGTATTTGGTGAAGCTGCACCAAGAACAGAGAGCGTTATTGGTGCTTACTTCCAATATAGTTTTATTGTACCTGAGAAACTCACTTTTATGTTGGGTATCAGAGGTGACCATCACAATATGTTTGGTAACTTCTTTACCCCACGGATGCACGTGCGCTATAGTCCCAGTGAGCACTTTGTGTTTCGCGGATCAGCAGGCAAGGGCTATCGTACTCCCAATGTACTGGCAGAAAACAACAGTATCCTGGGATCTTCACGTCTGATCTACCTCCCCGACGAGATCAAGATGGAAGAAGCATGGAACTACGGTCTGAACTTCTCCTACTATCTGCATGCCGGAGAGCGCGAGATAACATTCAACCTTGAGTATTACCGTACCGAGTTTGAAAACCAACTTATAATGGATATGGATCAAGACGTAAGGCAAGTACATTTTTACAACCTTGACGGCAGATCCTATTCAAATGTTTTTCAGGCAGAGGTATCAACCGAAATCTTCAGGGGATTTGATGTAGTAGCAGCATGGCGTCTGAATGATGTCAAACAGACGACAGACGGTAAATTGCAGGAGAAAGCATTGCAAAGCCGCTACAGAGGTATGCTCAACCTCTCATATGCCACTCCCCTGCCACGTTGGCAAGTGGACTTCACAGCCCAGTTTGCCGGTCCCGGTCGTATCCCGACCACCCAGGGAAATATGGCACACCTTCAAAGGCCCGACAGTTTTAACTCTTATCAGCTTTATCAGGGTCAGCTTACCAGATACTTTAAGCGTTGGAGCATTTATGCCGGCGTAGAAAATATAGGAAACTTCACCCAGGAGCATCCTATTATTGATGCCGAAAGTCCATTCAGCGACAACTTCGACAGTTCACTGATTTGGGGCCCCCTGATGGGAAGGAAATTTTATTTCGGATTCAGATTTGCAATAGACAGACCAACAGCATAATAACTAATCAGAAAACCTATGAAATACTTAGCAGCGATTTTAGCAACATTGTTTTTTGCAGTTGTCCCAATGACAGCGCAAAAAGCCAGTAAGAACGAGAAAGTAACCTACTGCGTCAGCATAGACTGCCAGGGTTGCATTGATAAGATAACTAAGGAACTGGCCTTTGAGAAGGGTGTAAGGGACTTGCAATTCAGCTTAGAGAAGAAAACTGTAACCGTCGTATATCGTGCCGATAAGCCGGTTGATACAGATAAGTGGGCTGAACAGATCAGGAAGCTGGGTTATGAAGTAAGCTACCTGGACGAAACAACACCTGAGCCTGCCAAGGCCAAGTAACAAGTGGCTGACCGTAGTGTGCCCTGAGCCAGTCGAAGGGACCGCAAAAACTATGAAAGCATTCCTAAACAATAAAGGGTACCTTCGACAAGCTCAGGTACCCTTTTTGTTTTGTATGTGACTAGATGGTGGGCATGAGCCTTTAGAAGCTACTTCACCATAAAGTCGAAGTAGAGCTTATCACCGATATAGCCCTTCAGCCTGTCCCCTATCTTCACAGGACCTACGCCTGCAGGAGTACCAGTATATATCAGGTCTCCTATCTTCAGGGTAAAGTACTTTGACACATAGGATATAATAGCATCAATGCCGTTGATCATATCAGCACTATTACCCTTCTGGCGAACCTCATCATTAACAGTAAGCCTGAAATCGATATTACTAAGGTCCTGGAAGTTTTCTACAGGCGTAAACTCGGACGAGATAACGGCCGAGTTATCAAAGGCCTTGCACTTTTCCCAGGGCAATCCCTTTCCACGGAGTTCATCCTGAAGGTCACGGGCTGTGAAGTCCACACCCAGTCCTATTGCATCGTAATAGCGGTTTGCAAATCTTTCCTCGATATTTTTCCCAAGTTTGTTGATACGGTAAACAAGCTCACATTCGTAATGAAACTCATTTGCAAAATCGGGGATATAGAAAGGGCCATTATTTCTTAGCAGGGCTGAATCTGGCTTAATAAAAACCACGGGCTCCGCAGGAAGCGGATTTTTCAGTTCCCTGGCATGCTCCTCATAGTTGCGGCCTATACAAATTATCTTCATGATAGATTGGTAAAGCAGGATTACTGATTATTGAATTTCCTCAGTTTGATATTAGTGATTACCTTTTTGGTATAGAGGGGGAAATCACCGTTCATGATCCAGCCGTAATAACCGGGATCCTTTTCGAGAACCTCTTCTACCTTAACACCCTTGTATTTGCCAAAGTTGAACACCTCCTCATCCTTATCGTTGTACACTATTCTTCCGGCAAAGTCAACGTTGCGACTGAAATTAGAAAACTCAGCAAGGAAGGCCACGTCATTCTTGAGGTCCGGGTATCTTTCAAGCTGAGCCTTTAGTACCTCATAGGTAGCCTTTGTATCAGCCTCAGCACTGTGGGCATCCTTAAGGTCTTTGTCGCAATAAAACTTATATGCAGCCTCGAGGGTGCGGCGCTCCATTTTGTGGAAGATATTCTGGACATCTACAAGTTTGCGTTTAGTCATGTCGAAGTCCACCTCAGCACGCATAAACTCCTCGGCCAACAAGGGTATATCAAACTTGATAGAGTTATAACCACCTATATCACACCCTTCCATAAACCTAGCCAATTCACGGGCAATGGCTTTGAAAGTTGGAGCATCCCTGACATCCTCGTCTGTGATGCCGTGAATAGCCGAGGCCTGTGGTGGAATCGGCATTTCGGGGTTTACCTTGTAGGTACGCGATTCTTCGGTACCGTTGATATGCACCTTGAGAATCGAGATCTCGACGATGCGATCCGTGGCGATGTTGACCCCGGTTGTTTCAAGGTCAAAAAATACGATTGGATTTTTTAGTTGAAGCTGCATAGTTAAATAGTTGATTTCCCTAGAGAAATATTGTATTGCACAAAAATAGTATTCTTTTTCCAAGGAATTACATTACGAAAAACTTCGTAGAATATTTGCATTACGAAAACATTCGTATTAGATTTGTTCTACGAAACAATTCGTAATAACTATGAGAACAAATTATCCGGAACCAACAGAAAGTGAAGTAGAAATCCTGCAGATACTGTGGCAGAAAGGTTCTGCCACAGTAAGGGAAGTTCATGAGGTACTTGAAACTAGAAAAGATGTGGGGTATACAACCACCCTAAAGCTGATGCAGATAATGGTTGAAAAAGGCATTGTGGATCGTGACACTAGTAAGCGTATTCATATTTACAAGCCACTTATACCTCAGAGCTCAGTAGAGAACAACCTTATCAATAAGCTAAGGCAGAAAATTTTCAGAGGCTCAGCAAGCCGTCTTGTGATTGGCGCCCTTTCATCCGAACCCGTTTCCGAAGAGGAATTGGAAGAGATAAGGGAGTTTTTGGATAGCTATACTAAAGACAATCACAGCAAAACATCACCCAAATGAATCTGATAGAACACTTTGCCCATCCGATAATTTACGCCAGTGGCTGGACCATAGTGCACAGCACATGGCAGATTCTAATACTCTTTGTGTTATGGCTGATTGTGAAGCAGTTTACCACCAATGCCTCCTCCCCTGTCAGGTACCATCTGTCAGTTGCAGTACTTGTAACTTCTTTCGCAATAATAGTGGCCAACTTCGTGCGGCACTATGGTATTTACAAGAATGCCAAAGAGCTTACTGCAGTGGAAATACCCAATCTGGGCATGGTCACCACTGCAGAGCCGATGTAC
>JGI24709J26583_10004124_pt1 | contig 11126 bp, 8 predicted proteins | sample BioPla2DNA1_FD_26583 | JGI IMG/M metagenome (IMG submission 26583) | reverse complement strand
ATAGAAGCGAGTTTTACTATGTTTTTACCTTTTATGATGCTATATAAACAGCTGCCGTTATACTGCATACTTAGAATCAAAATGAAAGATAAAAGCACTGCCACTTTTTATTTCAACATAAACTTTGTTTTCTGTCGCTACATTCGATAATCCAATTGAAGAAAGAGAGTCAATCTCTAAATTACTAATAGGATATTTAAGACCCTTACCATTAGCTAATATGAGTGGCATTTTTAAAGGCATTATAGAAATAGTGTCTCCTTCTCTTACATCCATATCTACATCGCTGTCAGCGAATGTAACCATTACACCTTTTCCTTTTATGACCGCGCTAAGCCCTAGGTTTTTTGCGTATTCTAAAAGCCCTAAGTTTGATACAACATGATCTGGCCTACCACCTAGTCCTGCGTATATGGTAACATTTGAATACTTACTTAACTCTTTTATATATTTAATTGCATACTCACCATCAGAACAATCTTTTTCTCTAGGAAGCAAGTGTGTTTTTATATCTTTCGGGATTTTTTCAATGCTATCCATATCGCCGACAATAACCATTACATTATGTGAGGCGTTTAACTTATTATACCCACCATCCGCACATATTATGTCTTCTTCTTCAATCTCAATATCTAGTTCAGGTCCATTTAGCACTAAAGCCACAGTTTTATCTGCTACTACTGTATCTTTATCATTATTTTCTTGTTTCAATGCGACCGTGTTTTTGATTAATTGTTTTGTGTTTATTGGTTCTAGGAGTTTTGCAAAACCTTTGTTAGCAAATAGTAGCGCTGCTACACCTATAGAAACTGCCATGTCTGCAAATGCAAATAAGTTATATAAAAAGCTCCAAGCTACAGCTCCGTAATTTTCTGGATCCGCGGAACCAAATACAAATATACCACTTACAACATGTGATAAATATCTCAAAATAACAGCTACCAGTCCTCCTAGCGCAAATTGTAAATACTTTTTATCTCTAAACACGCCTAAATCACTAAATAACCCCGTAAGCCCAATTGACATAAAAGCTATTGGATAATCTAATAAAAACTGTATTGGATGGAAAAACCAAGGAGCCTGTATAAACTGTAAAATACCATATATTGCTCCAGCTAAGACTCCCTTTCTGCTCCCAAAAATATATGAATATACCATTAATGGAAGCAAACTTGCAAACGTGATAGATCCACCCTGCGGTAACTCCAAAAATCTTATATATGAAAGCGCAAAACTCATAGCTATACAAGCCGCTGCATACACTATAGATTTTGTATTGTTTGACCTATCCGTTTTCTTTCCTATAAAAATAGCAAGACACGTAACAATAGACGGAAGAAGTATCGCATAAATATATAATTGNGCTGGACTGTTTATTGCAAATTCTGATAATTTAATTGAGAAAAGATCTTCCAAATATCCTTGCTCTTTATAATCAATTAATCTAAACGACATAAGTAAAACTATCATTGATACCGAATAACCGATAGCTATTCCAAAAGCGATAGTTCTAAAAATCTTAATTGATTCTGGCTTTTTCTTCTTAAGGATGGCTGCGATAACTACCAGTGTAATTACCAAGGCAATTGTTACGTATAGTGCAATTGTAGCCAGCTTATTATACGTAGATAACGAACTAAATGGGTCTGTAAACATACTATCCTCCATTAGCTACGAACTCTAATAAAAACAAAAAAACTTTAAGAGATTATCTTAAAGTTTAAAACTTTCTTGCTTTCTTACGGGAGAATGACCTCCGTCAAGTTCAAAGGGTGTAATCTCAGGCTTAACGCCACCCCTAGCTATTAAATTTGTTACATTGATTATATCTTAACTTTTCCGTTTCGTCAACTAGTTCAGTTTACAGAAAATTTTATTCTAATTATTTCTTGTCGGCATTATTACTCTCGTCTTCCACGAGTTCATCTATATCATCTTCTTGTTCTGCTTCTTCTTTTTTGAACATGTATGACGTTAAGTCATCGTCATCATCAAATAACTTTGGAGCTACTTCCATGTAATCAGGAAGCTCGTGAGCAGGATCATATCCACTTCTACTTCTACTTGTCTCTTTTTCTAAGTTCTCTCTGTCTCTATCGTGAGCAGCAATTCCTGCTAAGATGGCATTAATGATTTCTTGCTCTTTTTCTTCACTGCCCCTTCTCTTTCTTGGAGCTTTCGGGATAACGACAGCTTCATCAACGTCAGGGGTTATAAGTGCCAGCCTGTTGTCAACCATTATGTATTTGCCACGCCAAGTAGTCTTTCTTATTAGCCCATCAAAAATTACCAATAGTTGTGGCAGCAGTGTCACACACATAACGAAGGATAATACACCACCTCTAAACACGGCACTACCAAAGACAGCTACTGATGGAGATTCTTTAGATGTTAAAGTTAACGCAAGTCCTGCAAATGTCAAAATACCTGCTGATGTCATTATCGTTCTAACCGAGTCTGCAAGAGCATGTTGCATAGAAACATATTTATTCATAGTTTTTCTATTTTCCATATAATGGTCTGTTAACACTATTGCATAGTCTATCGTAGCCCCAAGAAGTATTCCGCTAACAAGCATATATCCAACAAAGACTATCGGCGAACCTTGGAAAAACGGTATGGCCATATTTATGTAAACCGAGCCTTGAATCACAACTACTAAAATAATTGGAATAGTTATAGACTTAAATGCTAGCATTACGATTAGTGCAACAAGGCCAAGAGACACATACGAGATAATATCATAGTCAGATGTTACAATATTTTTAATCTCTTCGGTGGCCATGGAGTTTCCAAGATGGTAAACANCNGCCCCAGTTTGTTTGATTTTTTCTCCATAAACTTCTTCTACGAGCCCATTGATGGTACCTACCAAGGTAGCCGTCTCNGGCCCTTCCTCAGGCAAATCAATAAACATGACAATACGCCTNCCACCGTTTTGACCTACNAACTGTTGTTTAAATGAGCCCGGCAGCATAAAGTCTGCCCCAGCTCTTTCTATTTCCGACCAAGATTGCACATCTCTAATTTCTGGTAAAGCTCTTAATTTTACCGCAAGNTCTGTTTCNTATTTATCATACAGCCACTTTTCAGTGCCTTCTTGTTCTACTTCTTTCCCATCTGCATTTATAACTTTCAAACTGTCTAAATAACCATTTTTGTTGTCATCAAACATTGCCTCATTTAGCAGTACGATACCTTGGTTCTGTATGCCAAAAACTTCTTCCACATCTAACCTTGCTTGATGTATTGGCGTTCCTTCGCCACCTAAGCTAGCTTGTTGACCGTATGTGAAGTTGTTTTGAGCCTGGAATATTCCTCCCATGACTATGAATGCAATCAGAACAAATGGCACCCAGCCTCTAGTTTTTAACAATCCGTTAGAAAACTTTCTAAGCGATAAATTAAATGTTTTGTGGGTGGTTTTATCAATAACTTTTTCAAAAAACAATACTAAAACTGGCAATAAAAAGAACACACTTATCATTGAGAATATAACACTTTTTGCAAGCACTATACCCATATCTAAGCCTAATCTATACTTCATGAACATTAAAGCTATAAAGGATGCAACGGTAGTTAGGCAGGCCGATAAAATCGCCGTAAAACCATTAGACATTGCCTCCACCATGGCCTCGTTACTCGATAAACCTCGCCTCTTTTCCAGCCGGAATCTATTTATTAGATATATAGAATAATCCATAGTTAGCGCCAGCTGCAAAACACTTGCAACCGAATTGGTTAAGTATGATACATTAGGCATAATAATGTTCGAACCCATATTTAAAGCTATTGCCACACCCATTGTAATTAATAACACTATAGGTTCAAAGTATGATGTTGTGGTTATAAATAAAATAATTAAAACTGCAGCCCCTGCAAGCATCATCGCCTTGCCCGTTACTTCATTAGTAACAGAGACGGCATTATGAGTCATCGCTGCATTCCCAATCATGGAAAATTTTCCTTCATAACCCTTGTCTTTTAATAGTGCCATGATATCATCAATACACTTTTGAGTTTTTATATCATAGTCACTTGTAGTAAATGCAATTTGTAATAATGTGTTATTTCCTTTAGAGTCTTGTTTATAAAATCCTGCTATTTGATCGCCAATAGCTCCTATAGCTTCTCCATCAAGCGAAAATCCAGTTACACTATCGCTAAGCATATTAAGCAAAGTTTTAATTGTGGTATAAAATGCTTTATAATCCGCATCATAGTTAGGGTATTTTTCTTTATATTCATTTTTGCTGTTTTTATCCAATATAGATGGCCGTTCATTTATGTAACTAAGTATGTCACTAACCGTACCCCTATCTTCTTTCGGAATGTCATTTTGAATCATTTTTAATAAATCTAACGTCATCGCAACAAATTTAGCATCTTCTTGCCCTAAAACTTGCGATAGTTTTTGCCCTCTGAAAAGCTCTGGAACATCCTCTCCAGCAGTTATCTTTTCTGATAACAATAAATCATCTATCCAAATAACCTGAGAAATATTATCTATGGCTTCTATTTCTTTAATCAATTCAACTTGTTCAGCTGCAGTTATACCCTTTATCATTAAAGTGCTATTACCGCCTTCTCCGAACTCTGAATACATCTCATTCAAACCTAGTGTGAGTTGAGAGTTTTTAGGAAGATACAATGCATCATTATAATTAATTTTTTTCATGGCAAATGGAACACAGATAACTGCGCCCACCACAAGTACTGCAAATACTATCAATGTAATAATTTTGTGGTTAACTACTAATCTTGCTATTTTTCTCAATCTTACACCTTGTCTTTAATACTATTTTGAAATGATTATTATCTTTTATTGTATATAGTTATTCAATAGATGCTCATTAAAGCCCCGACATTCTTTCCTCTAGTTTATGGAAGTTAAAAAGCATTAGACTTTCTATTTGTTCCTTTCTTTCATCTTTAGGATAATTTGCAAATATGTACATGAAACCGTCTATTAAACCTCTTGCTATTATGGTAGGAACTAAATGATCGTTCATAGCCTGGAAATCATGAAAGGTTTCCCTTAACTGACTAACAATCTTTTCAGTTAACTCTTGTTCATAACTCTCGTGCTTACTACCCAAGCTTTTTTCGAGTAAGATTTTAATTTGAACAGAATACTTACTAAACATTTCTTCCAAAGCATCCGCCACCTTACCTGCAATTTCAACAAATGGTATAGAATAAGTATCATAAGGTTTATTTTGTAATTTATCCTTAATTTCACCTCTCAAAACATTTAAAATATTATTGCAGTGTTCTTTAGCAGGAACTACAACAGCATCAAATAAAATTTCTTTGCTCGGGAAATATCTGTACATATTGCCAATAGGCTGATGAGATTGTCTACTAATTTGCATCATTCTTGCATTCATATAACCATGTTTACTAAAAGATGTAGTAGCTGCCTTTAGTATCTTTTTTCTAACCTCTTCCTTTTGATATTGCATATATGGAATCCCCCTTCAAATCTAAGACAATTTTGGAAAAAATGTTTTGGAAAAAATGTTCGCTTATTAATTATATACAATAGCGCCTTTTTTAGTCAATATAAAATCTGAGAAAATTCGACAAAAAACCAAGCGAACCGGTTTTCTCTTTATGCAGCTTCGCTGACCTTAGAATATAAAAACTCAGTTAACTGAAACTACTCCATTTCAAAGCATTAAATATGTTTATATGAAACTTATTTCTTTAAAGTCGACTCTAATCGTGAAGATATTTGCTCTATTGCCTCTTTGGTAAAAAATGGCTCAGGCTTAACATGCGACCACTTATTATTAGAAAAATCAAATATGTTAAAATGCACATGCGAACTGTCCGAATCTCCTACTATCAAATTCCCTATAATGTCACCTTTTTTTATATAGTCTCCTTCTTTAACAAAAATATTATTTGTTTGTTTTGCGCCAATTTCATCATCTGGCGAAAATGTTTCAAAAACCATTATCATACCATACTTTGAGTTCAATCCGACAATTACGCTGACAGCCCAATTCTCAGAGCCATTTTGCTCCATCTTTTTAACCTCTACTTTCATTACATAACTATCTTGCATAGCTAAAAAAGGTATAGCCTCTACCCCACCATAACTAAAGAAATCTATTGCTTTATGATTATCTGTTGAAAATTCTCTTATCATGTAATTGTCTATAACATTAAAATCAAATGGCGCGGCAAGAGTTAATTCTTCTAAACTAGAATAATTTTTATCTAGTATTTTTAATTTTCTTTCCTGGCTTTCCGTTTCTTCATTACACGCACTTAAAAATGCCAAGCCTACTATTACAATCAATAATATCAAACACAACGATTTAACCCATGACTTTTTCATGATTTAACCTCTTTACCCTCTCATCAAAAGACTGTGTATTGTTTTAATTATTATAGCATAAAATAGGTATATAAATATCTTTCTGTCCAAACAAAAAAACAACCTGCTCAAAACAGGTTGTTTAAGAACTTGGTGGAGGTAAACGGTCTCGAACCGATGACCTCTTGAATGCCATTCAAGCGCTCTACCAACTGAGCTATACCCCCACGGCAATTAAGTTCCTTCATTGTATTATACGACTTATTGTTTGTCAATTATTTTTATTACAGCAAGCTTGTTTGCTTACTTAGGTTTATTATCCATGAATGATGTTATTTTTTGTATGAATCAAATAGCTCCTTGAAGGCTGGAAGGGATCTTTCTATTGTATTATAATCCACACAATACGCAATCCTTGCATATCCCTTAACACCAAAACTATCACTTGGCACTATCAATATGCCTGAATTTTTTGCCCTTTCACAAAATGCTATCGAATCTTTTTCTAGAGATTTAACAAACAAGTAGAATGCTCCATCTGGTTTTAGACAATCATATCCTATATTAGTCAGATTTTCATATAATAGTGTGCGATTTTTATCGTAATCAAATATGTTTGTTTTTGCATCTATACATCTTTCAATGACTAACTGGAATAGAGTCGGCGCGCACACATAACCTAGAGCGCGACCTGCACCATTAATCGCTGCGTAAACCTTATCTTTTCCATAACATCTATCAGACACCGCTAAATACCCAATACGATCTCCTGGAATGGATAAAGACTTGCTATATGAATAGCAAATGATTGTGTTATCATACATAGATAAAATTGATGGAAGGATAGTATTTGAATAAACTAGCTCCCTGTATGGCTCGTCTGATATAACGAATATTGGGCTCCCAAACTCTTTACTTTTGGATTCTAATATATCGCATATTGCCTTAATTGTCTTTTGGTCATATACCTTACCTGAGGGATTATTTGGTGAATTAATGATTACACCTTTTGTGTTTTTAGTTATAGCCGCAGCAAAAGCTTTCACATCTATGTTTAAAGATGCATCGCAAGGTACTTCTACGACTTTTGCTCCTTGAGCTTCGATAAAAACTTTATATTCTGGAAAGTACGGTGCAAGTATAATGAACTCGTCTTTGTCTTCATTTAATGCCCTAACTGCAATGCAAAGTCCGGCTGCTGCCCCTGCAGTCATGTAGATATAGTCTGGACTTATGTTAGTGTTATTTTCTCTATTCAACTTGTCTGCTACAGCTTTTCTGGTTGATAAAAAACCTTGTGCAGAGCTGTATCCATGAACGTCTTTGCTCCCGAATTCTTTCAAAATACTAACTATGGCTTCATTGACTTCTTTTGGAGGTTCGACACTAGGATTGCCGAGTGAAAAATCATAAACCTTATCAGCACCAATTTCGGCAGCTCTTCTTTTACCAAACTCAAAAAGTTCTCTTATTGCAGATCTTGCAGACCCTAGTCCATACATCTTTTCATTAACCATTTTAGCTCCATACCTTTTCGCTCATATTTGTTGTTAAATATTAACATTTACTATAGTTTATAGTCAACGAACTAGGCATTAACCTGCATCTGCTGTAATACTCGAGGCGCTATCTGCAGTTGATCTTACATTAAAAACTTACTCTAGTGTCATGACGTGTTCTTTTTAAGCATATTGTAATAATTGCTAACAAAATTTTGCTGTGTTATTATCAAAATATATTTTATGTGAGGTGAGTATGAAAACAGTAGAAGACATGCAAAAATACTTTGAAATGGATAGGTATGTTGCAACTAGTGGTATAAAAATAACAGAGATAAACGATGAATTTGCAGTCTGTAAAGCAGATATTAAGGACTTCCATTTGAATGCACATGATATGGTTCAAGGAGGTATGCTTTTTACCATTTGTGATTTTGCATTTGCGGTAATTGCAAACTACCACTTCCCCAACACAATATCTCAATTTGGAACCATTTCATTTATAAACGCTTGTATTGATGCAGAATACATTACTGCTAAAGCACGTATCCTTACGTCTTCTCGCAGAAACTGTGTAGGAGAAGTAACCGTAACCGATAATAACGGCAAAGTCATTTGCGTTTCTCAATTCAATGGATTTATTAGAAAATAATTACTAAACTAAATTATTGATTATTAAGATAATAAAAAACGGCTTTTTAGGCCGTTTTTTTTAGTTATTCTTTTTATTTCTCTGGAAATTCCATAAATCCTGGCACATATCTTCAAGATTTCTTTTAGCCTCCCAGTTTAGCTCTTTTTTTGCTTTATCAGGAGATGCATAGCATGTTGCAATATCTCCAGGGCGTCTTTCTCTTATTTCATATTTGACAGGTCTTCCACTTGCCTTTTCAAAAGCCTTTACCATATCTAAAACACTATAGCCAACGCCTGTTCCTAGATTTATTGCATCCACCCCATATTTTTCAATATTTTCTAAAGCTGCAATATGTCCTTCAGCAAGATCCATTACATGAATATAGTCTCTTACTCCTGTTCCATCCAGAGTGTCATAATCATTACCGTATACTTTTAGAAAAGGTAGTTCTCCTGCTGCTACTTTTGCAACATATGGCATTAAATTATTGGGTATGCCTGCAGGATCTTCGCCAATCAATCCGCTCTCATGTGCCCCAACTGGATTAAAGTATCTAAGCAGTAATATGTGCCAACTATTATCGCTTGTATACACATACCTTAATAAATCCTCTATAACTAGCTTAGTTGCGCCATACGGATTTGTTGTAGATAACCTGCACTCCTCATCAAGTGGCAACCTTTCAGGGGTTCCGTATACTGTAGCAGATGAACTAAATACTAGTTTTTTTACATCATATTTTGTCATTATCTCTAAAAGTGCTAGAGTCGACATTATGTTGTTTTCGTAATATAAAATAGGCTTTGCAACGCTTTCACCAACTGCTTTAAGCCCAGCAAAATGGATGACTGCATCTATTTTGTTCTCCGAAAAGATTTTATCTAGTAAGGCTTTATCACAAACATCACCTTCATAAAACTTAACTTTTTTACGAGTTATCTTTTCCACATTTTCAATTGCTTGATATGAACTATTTGAAAAATTATCAACTGCAACAACTTCATATCCTTTTTCTAGTAACACTACATCTGTATGTGTTGCTATATATCCTGCGCCACCTGTTACTAATACTTTCATGTTTTTCTCCTTCTTTTCCCACAAACTATTTAGCAATACTTTCTAACAATTGCTTTCATTTTATCTAAACTTTTCTCCATATCTTGAACTAATTTTATTTGCGTTCTAGCACGATCTAAATTATGCCCTTCTCTATGAATTCTAAAATATGTATCCCCATTGATATGGTCTGTTAAAAATCTCATTCCACACTCAAATGTCATAAGAATAGCACCGAATGCTAACTCCTCTTTTTCTGTCTCGGTCAGTCTTTCACCTACTTCACTGATAAAACCTTCTGCATATGCTTCAAACAGCTCTAGTGAAAAATTTACTTTAGATAGATCTTTTTCATCTTCCGCCCCAGTTGTCGCACCAGATCTAATACTGTCACCAAAGTCATACACAATACTTCCTGGCATAACGGTATCTAAATCAATAACAGTCGATGCAACCATTGCGTCTAAGTCAATTAACACATTGTTTAGTTTTGTATCATTATGGGTGACACGTAACGGAATTTCGCCGCTTGCAAGCATATTAACTATCCTTCCACAATAATGCTTTCTAGTCTTAAAAAATGCTATCTCTTCCGCGCAATCTTTTTTTCTATCCAGAGGATCTTCTTCTAAGGCTTTTATAAAGTTATTGTATCTGACTACTGTATTATGAAAATCCTTTATTGTTTCATGTAACTTTTCAGCTGGGAAACTATCTAACAGTTTTTGAAACCTACCAAAACCAACTGCAGATAATCTAAATTCTTCAGGGGTTGCTCTTCTTTCAATACTTAAAGCCCCTTCAATAAAATTATACATTCTATAAAAGTTCCCATCTTCCTCTAAATATTTTTCTCCACTTTTTGTTGGGATAACTACCATAACAGTATTCAAGTTTCCATTGTTTCTCTTGGTTTCTTCATATGTATATTCCGTTATATTTACAATGTTCTCCATTAAGGCTTTAACATTTTTAAATACCTTGTGATTAATTCTTTGCATCAAGTATCTAGGACCACCAATGGTTGTAACTAAGTATGTATCATTTATATGACCATGACCATATCTTTCAACCTTTACTACTTCGCCTTTACAATCAAACCTTGACGCTGTATTAATTAGTTTCTCCATTTATCCCCCCAAAATTTATCGCAACTTAAGCAGCAGTTTTATTTCAATATGAAAAAAATTTAACTATGTGCGCTAGTTATTATAATAACATAAAGCATGTACATTTTCTATAAAAAGGCACATATGGTAACTTGTGAGTTTTAATCCAAAAATAAGATAAGCCCTAAATAAACACTTTCAAATTGTATGGATATTAAATAGCATCTAAAAAAGATTTTACATATCTTTTCTAACTCTTTACAAAAACACTGTGGTTTGTTAAAATACAAATACTTTATGGGCAATTAACTCAGCTGGTAGAGTGCTTCCGTCACATGGAAGAAGTCAGGGGTTCGAGTCCCTTATTGCCCACCATAGACACACGGCGTCAAGGCAGTCCTCGCCTCTTTGGCGGGTTGCGGTGCGGTAGCGTCCTCACCCTTGCATATCCGCAAGCGGATATGACGGCTCGGAATTACGCCGTGTTTTTATTTGTA
>JGI24709J26583_10004120_pt1 | contig 11132 bp, 11 predicted proteins | sample BioPla2DNA1_FD_26583 | JGI IMG/M metagenome (IMG submission 26583) | reverse complement strand
TGTATCGAAAAATACTATAAATTTTAATTGGCTAACCATTCATGCAAGGATGGGAGGATGGTAGCAATTGAAAGGGTAAGGTGAAATCTATGCGTATTAACCATAATATTTCCGCTTTAAAAGCGAATAATCAATTAGCAAAAACCAATAAACAGATGGAAGCAAGTTTACAAAGATTATCCTCTGGTTTTCGTATCAATAGTGCAGCGGATGATGCTGCAGGGCTTGCTATCTCTGAAAAAATGAGAACTCAGATTGCTGGTTTAGAGCAGTCCAGCCGAAATGCGGCAGATGGTATCTCTGTAATACAGACAGCGGAAGGTGCCTTGATAGAAGTAGAATCTATGCTTCAACGAATGAGGGAATTAGCAGTTCAATCTGCGAATGGTACCTATACGATAGAAGACCGTATTGCAATTCAGGCAGAGATTACCCAGTTAAATGAAGAAATCATACGAATATCTGAAAATACAGAATTCAATACGATGACTCTACTAGATGGGAACATCGATCGGAAATCCTATTCTAGCAATAATAATGTAAATCTAATATCCCTATCGGACTCAGTACCGGTTGGTGATTATCAAGTAAAAATTGAGCAAGATGCAAGACAAGCTGTGATTATAGGAGCAGCTAGTGAGGAATACAAGAATGAAGATGGGGATCCAATAAAAACCACAGAAAGAAAGATTAAAGACAGTGAAACTGGCACCATTAATATTAATGGAGAATCCGTGGTGGTTGAAAAAGATGACACCATTGATCAGGTGTTCCAAAAAATCAGAGATGTTTGTGATAATGTGAATGTCAATGTATTTGCTGTTGCTAAGGAAGATGTAGAAAATCCAGAGTTACCATCAACAACAAAGAATTTGGATATGGCAGGATACCCCAGCACTACCTTTAAAGGGACCGACTCCTTAGTTTTTGTTAGCCGAGATTATGGATCAAGAGAATCCATTGAAATCTATTGTGACAACCCAGATTTGGCTAAATTATTTGGACTAAGCACAGAAAAGATAAAGGCAGAAGGAATTGATGCGAAAGCATCTTTAGTATATAAGCAAGCGGATAGCGAGGCATCCCTATTTGCAAATACAGCAACGGTATCCATCTCTGGTAATAAAATTACTGTATCGGACCGTAATGATTTTAGTATGGTCTTTGAAGTAGCTCCAGGTACTGTGCAGACAAAATTTAATGATTTTAAATTAGTTAAAAGCGCAGACCCTGATAATCCGGGGGTTGAATTACCAGATGATATTACACCACCTACTACAGCGGATACGGAAACAATTACAGTATCTGTTTTAGATGCGGGCCCTATGGATCTACAGATTGGTGCTAACGAAGGTCAGACAATGTCAATCCGTATTCCAAAGGTAAATCCAAGAACCTTAGGAATTGACAAAATAAATATTGGAACCGCCGATGGAGCTCAGGAAGCTATTGGCTTATTGGATATAGCCATTAATACGGTTTCTGCCATTCGTTCCAAATTAGGTGCATATCAGAACCGTTTGGAACACTCCATTTCCAACTTAGATGTTACTCAGGAAAACATGACCGAATCCTTATCTCGTATTGAGGATGTTGATATGGCTGAGGAGATGGCAGAATATACCCAGAAGAATGTATTGGCTCAAGCTGGTACTGCTATGTTGGCACAGGCAAATCAAAGACCACAGACAATCCTTTCCTTACTACAACAGTAATTGATTGATTTGACTTTGCTTGGGAGGGATAAAATATGAAGAAAGAGGCCATTCAGGCTTATACAGCTAGGATAGCACAAGCCAATAAAAGTGAGCTTACTGTCATTTTATATGAAATGATTCAAACAGAGCTTCGGGATGCAAAAGATGCCTATGATCAAAGTGATTTAGATACTTTTGCAAAGTCATTGAAAAGAGCACAAAAATATGTCAATGAACTGATTTCTACCCTTGATTTTAAATATGCTATTTCATATGATTTATTAAGCCTATATCTATATATAAACAAGCGGATTATCACTGCAATCATTAAGCAGAATCCGATTTCTTTAGACAGTGCAGAATCAGTATTAAATAAACTGTATACTGGTTTTTCTGGTATCAGCAGTCAAGATACCAGTGGGCCTGTGATGCGTAACACACAACAAGTCTATGCGGGCTTAACCTACGGTAAAGGTACTCTCAATGAGACCTACATTGATCCTAATCAACAGAATCGTGGGTTTATTGCATAAAGCCATGAACGAAAGAAGGACTTATAATAAACATATGATAATATGCAAACGAAATGAGGAAAATCAAGTTTACTGGAAGGTTCCGATTGGAGCAGAAAATCACGAACAAGCTTTTGTTCATGATATGTAAGAAACCAAGGAATTTAAGGGTACGAAAGATGTTTAGAAAACGAAAGATGTTTTATAGAACGAAAGTTGTAATAGGAAACGAAAGATGCTTTAGGAAACGAAAGATGTTTTAGGAAACGAAAGTTGCAATAGGAAACCAAAGATATTTTAGAAAACGAAAGTATTTTAGAATACATAAGATATTTTTAAAACCTTTAAATATTTTATTATATCAGTAAAAGTACAAAGAATAAAAGGTATCAATAAATACATAGGATAGAGAAAAAACGATACCCATAAGAAATAAAAGAAACAAAAGATTTTTGATTATCAAACAAAAGATTAGATAAAATACAAAGAAAATGCTGGCTTAGGCCAGCATTTTTTACATATGTTAATTAACAAAAATTCTTATCAGCAGCCTTTGCTTGTTTCAATAGGAATTTGTAGCGGTTTTGCACAGCGTTCATTTCGTAGATACAACTATCGATTAAATCCGGATCAACCACATTTTCAAAGTTAGAGTATGCGGCTTCTAATGCAATTTTTGTTTTATTTATTTCGTCAATTAATAAATCTTCTTTTGCTGGTTTCTTTTTTGAAAACCACTTCAATCGGTTACACCACCTTTTATAACTAATGTTTTTTATTAGTATAGTCAAAATATTTCCTATATATACTAAATAAATAGAATAAATTGGTTATATGGGTATATAAATGTAATAGGTTGTATTATTTTTTTGGGGGTAACTATGGAAAGTACGATTTTAATTGGAATTATCATTGTATGCCTTGTTTTTATCGGGATCTGTCTGATTAAGCGCCGGCCAGATCTTTTAGTGGATTTTGCTGTACGCGCCTTTGCAGGTACAGCAGGAATCTATGCCCTAGACCTATTATTAAGAACCCAAGGCTATAATATTAATGTGGGTATTAATCCTGTGACGGTTTTATCCAATGGCTTATTAGGCTTACCTGGCTTTATCATGCTCTATGGCCTGGCAATTTATTATTCTTATAAGTAGTCTTTGTGCATATTGTCAAAGAAGGAGCTTCTTTTTATTCTGCTTTACCAAAAATAAAAGGGAATCTTTGTTTTTTGTTGACATACAAAAATATCCAGGGTAATATAATGATAATTCTTTATATTTAATCTTAATTTCTGCCTTCCTATTTATATCTACTTATTTATCTTATTTACTTATTTATCTACATATAATCGTTTCTTAACTTCTTAATGGCTTCCCATGATTTATCAGTTTTTTAGGAGGTAATATTGAATAAGTGTCTTGCAATTTATGATTCAGATATGACCTTTGCATCTGGTCTTATGGAATACTTTAACAGGCGAAGGGATTTGGATTTTGAGTATTTTTCCTTCTCAGAGGAAGAGTATCTACTAGAATTCCTAAGCAAGAAAGAAGTAGAAGTTTTGCTGCTTGGAGAGGGGGTCTCACTGGATGAGGAGATAGCAAAAAATAAAATAAGATATATTTATTTGCTGGCAGAACGCCCCAAGGAAAATGCTATGACAGAACATCCCACTATCTTTAAATATCAGGCAGCAGCTTCTATTGTGTCCCAAGTAATATCGGAATACAACAAGAATAATAATGATATGGCCGGTATAAAATCCGGTAAATTAGAAATCATATCAATTTATACGCCCTTAGCAGATATTATAAAATATTATTATGCTCTATCCTTGAGCTATTCTTATACGGAAAGAAAAAAAGTATTATGGATTCCCTTTGATTTGTTTTCAACCAATTTTCTATTAGGGGAAGAGATAGCTTCCCATTCATTATCTGAATTTATCTATTATCTGAAAGAAAGCAATCCCAATATTTCTTTGAAGGAGAAAGAACTTACAAGGTATTACGATGGCTTAGCTTACTTGTCCGGACTTACCCATGGCTTGGATTTAATATCCTTAACCGGTGAAGATGTGAATCACTGGCTTCAGTTAATGAGAAGGAGCTCATACTATGATACTGTGGTTTTTTATCTTGGAATCTATACGGATGCCACAGTAGAAATCTTAAGGCAATCCGATTATGTCTATATCATATCTAAGGAAGGATTTTATGAACAGAGGGTATTAAATGAGTGGGAAAGACAGATGGAATTCTTAGGACTTAAGATGGATCAAGATAGGTACCATAAAATCAAACTTCCAATAGATATGGTGCTGGATGGTAAGATAGGGACCTTGGAGGATCTAAAGAAACACCCCATCTGGAAGATGGCATCTTGTGAATTAAATCATCCATAGACAAAGGGAGGATTTATGAATATAAAAGAAAAGATTAGGAATCTAACTCTTGAAAACATTGATTTAAGTAAAGAAATTACCGAAGAAGAGATTTTAAGAACCATAGATTCTGTATTAATGGAATTTAGTAAGAAAACTTATATCCCTATGCAAGATAAGTTAATACTCCGTAAGGAAATATTACATTCCATCCATGGTTTTGATGTTTTGCAGGAATTAATCGAAGATAAAGATATCTCAGAAATTATGGTAAATGGTTCCGATTATATCTTTATTGAAAAAGAAGGAAGAATCTATCCCTATGATAAGTGCTTTGAGTCGCAACAGAAGTTGGAAGATATTGTGCAGCAGATGGTTTCCCAATCCAATAGAATCATAAATGAGGCTAATCCCATTGTAGATGCCAGATTATCCGATGGATCTAGGGTCAATATCGTTATTCCACCAGTATCCTTAGATGGGCCAGTAATCACCATTCGTAAGTTTCCTGAGAAGCCCATGACCATGAATCAGTTGATTCAAGTAAATTCCATCAGTGAGGAGGCGGCAACATTTTTAAAGCAACTGGTGATTGCAGGTTACAATATCTTCATCAGTGGGGGAACCGGATCAGGAAAAACCACATTTCTTAATGTATTATCTAACTTTATTCCACAGGATGAACGAATTATAACCATAGAAGACTCTGCAGAATTGCAGATTCGAGATATTCCCAATCTGGTTCGCTTGGAAGTAAGAAATGCCAATACGGAAGGCAGTAATGAAATTACCATTCGGGATTTAATAAAAACAGCCTTGCGTATGAGGCCAGACAGAATCATCGTCGGGGAGGTCCGAGATGCTTCGGCTATGGACATGTTGCAAGCCCTGAATACCGGCCACGATGGATCTTTGTCTACAGGTCATGCAAATTCCCCTAGGGATATGTTAAGCCGCTTGGAATCCCTGGTTCTTATGGGGGCGGAGCTTCCTTTGCTTGCAATACGAAAACAGATTGCTTCAGCTCTAGATATCATAGTCCATCTAGGACGTCTACGAGACAAATCAAGAAGAGTTTTGAGTATTGTAGAAGTATTGGATTGCAAGGAAGGTGAAATTCAAATGAACCCTCTCTTTGCTTTTGAAGAAACAGGGGAAGAGGATGGAAAGATTCTAGGAGAATTAAAAAGAGAAAATGACTTAGTTAAAAAAGATAAGTTATACCGAGCAGGGATAAAATGTGAATATAGCAATTCATAAAATTTTTAAAGGTGGCTATGGTGGTTAATTATTGTGATTATCGTTTTACTAGAAAAGAAAATATAATCTATACACTTCAAAGCATCTGTCTCATTGGCATGATAGGATATTTGTTCTATCAAAGTGTCTTATCAATTCTGTTTTTAGCACCCCTAGTTTTTATATTTCGAAAGAAAAAGAAAAAAGAGTGTTTAAAGGAACAAAAATGGCAGCTTAACTTAGAGTTTAAGGATGTGATACTAAGTCTTTCTGCCGCTTTGAATGCCGGTTATTCACCGGAACATGCTTTAGAGGAAGCATACAAGGATTTGAAACATTTATATAAGTCAGATTCTCTTATTATGCAAGAGCTACATTATATGATTCAGCAATTACATATGAACATCACAATAGAAAAGGTACTTGAGGACTTTGGTGAAAGGACAGGGATTGAGGATATTATAAGCTTTGCTGAAGTATTTGCCACGGCAAAAAGAACGGGGGGAGATTTAGTCCATGTAATTAAAGTAACAAGTAATACCATAAGTGATAAGATTGATATTAAAAGAGAAATTATTACACTGATTTCATCTAAAAAATTGGAAGCCAATATTATGAAAGTCATTCCCCAAGGGATCTTATTTTATCTTAACCTAACATCCCCTGGATACTTAGATCCGTTATACCATAATGTTTTTGGGGTGTCTGTAATGTCCATCCTATTAATCATTTATTTACTTGCCATTAAAATAATGCAAAAAATCATGGATATCCAGGTGTAAGGAGGGGAGATCATGGTAATCCTTGCAATAATTTTATTAACTATTTTCGTGATATCATATTTTATATCCTCTATAAAATATGGAACAATCTTTAAAGGGATAGACCGGAAGGAACACAAACTATATTTTCTTTACCCGATCTCATATATGTTCATCCAAATCTTTAAACTAGATCATTATCTAAATAAAAATTCTAAGATTCGAATCTCCCTTCAATCAATTTATCTGACATCAAGACCAGAAGGAATTCAAAGGCTATATTGGTGCAAAAAAGTGGCTATGGTTCTCTTCATCCTTATATCATTTCAATTTTTAATTCTGATGCTTGGTCTTAATTCCATGGGAGAGGAACTTATTAAAGAAGGAAACTACATAGAGCGCCCAGAGCCTGGAGAGGGTAGAGCCAGGGTGGATTTAAGAGTAAAGCTAAACCCCATGGATCAGGAGGGAGATGGGGGAGCACAGGATAAGCCCCTGATCAAGGACCTTACAGTGGAAATAGAGGAAGAGGCATATACTTATGAGGAAATGATGCAAGCATTCCAAGAAGCGATATTATTTTTAAGCAGGGATGTGTTAGGAAAGAATGAAAGCCCAGAACACATTATTCAGAATCTTAACTTTATAGCTTCCATACCAGGCAGCAGCATTAGTGTAAGCTGGATTCCTGAAAATACTAACTTAATTCGGAGTGATGGAACTGTTATGAATGAAGATATTGAAGAGGGGGGGATTGAGACTAGGGTAACGGCTGTTTTAACCTATGGGGAGGAAGCCATTAATTATGAAATTCCGCTGACAGTATTTCCGAAAGTATATACAGAGGAGGAGATCTTATCTAGAAAATTGGAGGAGGAGTTAGAAAAGTATTCTGAGATGTCTAGATGGGAAGATAAACTGTATCTACCCAGTGAGCTAGAGAATTATAATATTGAGTGGAAGACGAATGGGGGCAAGACAGAGGGAACCTTGATGACTATGGGTATAGTTACTGCTATCTTAGTATGGTTTTATTCCGATAAAGAACTAGACAAGCAGATGAATGAAAGAAAGAAACAAATGCTCTTGGACTATCCAGAAATCATTAACAAATTTACACTATTAGTTAATGCGGGGATGACAATTCGACAGGCATGGTACAAGATATCCGAAGATTATAAGAGAAAGACCCTACATAACTCATTACCTAAGAGATATGCATATGAGGAGATGTTGATTACCCAAAGGGAGTTAATGCTGGGGATTGCAGAATATGATGCCTATGAGCAATTTGGCAGGAGAGCTGGACTTCAGCCCTATATGAAATTCGCTTCCTTATTAACACAAAGTCTAAAGAAGGGTAACCGGGGGTTATCAGAAATCCTAAGATATGAAGCCAAAGAAGCCTTTGAAAATAGGAAGGAAGCGGTGAAACGATTGGGAGAGGAGGCTGGTACCAAGCTTTTAGGTCCAATGATGATACTCTTAATAATTGTTTTTATCATAGTTACGGTTCCAGCTATTTTATCTTTTAACATATAAAGCAATCAAGTATAAGAAGAAAGGAGCGCCATAAAGGCATAGACAGAGGATATGAGGAGAATGTTTAAAAAATTATTTACATTAGAACAGGATGGAATAGGAGTAGTGGAAATTATTCTAATTCTAGTAGTTATTATAAGTTTGGTGGTTATTTTTAGGGATCAGTTAACAAGTCTAGTGAACAATATCTTTGAAGCGATCAGTAAGGATACAGCATCCTTTATAAAGTAAATTTATAAAGTGAATTTGCTGTTACATAATACGGGGGAACTAGTTTTGAAGGAAGAAAGGGAAAGAAATAAATTAACGGGCTCTATAACTGTTTTTCTTAGTTTAATACTCTTGTTGATTATGTCACTAATACTTACAGTCATAGAGGGAGCCAGAATAAGTACAGCACGGGTATTCACCCAAAGAGCACTGATGACTGCCATGGATTCGGTCTTGGCTGATTTTTATCTTCCCTTATGGGAGGAATACCATCTTTTCGGCCTGGATACGGCTAATAATGAATTGGAGATACTAGACCAGGTGTCAGAATATATGTCCTATACCATGGATCCCAATAAAAATTTAGACTTGCCTTTTCTGGAAGAGGGGGCGGAGCTTTACGATATTAATATAAGGTCTTTAGAACTAGTAGAGCAAACAAAGCTGGTGGATTATCAGGGTAAAATATTTGTCAATCAAGCGACTGCCTATATGAAGTATAAGGAAATGGAAGCCTTTTTGGAGCAGCTTATGGACAAGATGTCCCTATTAGAAAAACCCAAAAAGATCAGCTATCTTTATGAAGAGAAACAGGAACTAGAGGAAGAGCTTGTCAAAATAGATGAAGGTATTCTGGAGCTGATGGAATTACTGGATGGTATTGATACNAGTAAAAAGGGAATTGAAGTAACAAAAGATGGTCAGCTAAAAACAGTATCTTATTTCGTAAAGATATTTTGTAATGGAGAGGCATCCCAAAACGGAGTAGGAATTAATAATGAAATCGTATTTCATGCCTTAAAGGATCGTTATATCAATTTAGAGGAGAAATTCCGTGGGATTGAACATGATTATGTATCCTTAGAAATGAATCTCATGGCCTATCAAGAGATTAATCGAAGGCACATGGATGCCCTAGGCCAATGGAATAATCTGAGAAAGACTTTAGATGAATTGGATCAAAAGTTAGAAGATAAGAAAAAGGAAGAAGAAGGAAAGGATGATGAAAGGAAGGATGATGAAAGGGAAGAAAACAATAATAAAAAAGAGGAAGAGTTGAAAGAAATCAAGGAGCAGATCCATAAAATAAAAGAGGAAATCAAAGAGTTAGAGTATGGTATCTCTAAGATAGAAAGTGAAATTATAGATAATGAACTAAACCGTGATGATATCATTTCTTCTATAATAAACAAGAAAAATGAGCTGTCTGAAGGGATTAATCATATCATACCTTTAATTTATGAAGCCCAGGAAGTCATCTATGGCATAATCGAAAAGTCCCTGATAGCAGGTGATTTAGTAGATCATTATGAAGAGGAGCTTATCCAAGCCAAGGAAGAGATAGGAGAGGAATTATTCTCAAGTATGAGGGATGATTTGTTGGAATTAAAGAAGTATACCTCTGAGGAGGGATCCGGTTATCGATTTACAGAGATGGTGGATTGTTTGGAGAGTAATCTATCTGTTCTTCTCCGGATGAATAAAGATATGGAAGAAGGAATTGACAAGCTACTTCAAGAAGAATATCTAGCTTCTAAAGCCAAGTTTTCTCAATCTAGTAGCATAGCAAAAGAATATAGTCATCAAGGCTTAAGTTTGGATTATAGTAGCTTGGTTCTAGATAGGGACAAGAGTCTAAACCCATTAGAATTTATGGAAGCCCTGATATCAGAGGGAATGTTAGCTTTAGTTACAGAAGTTACACAGTTGTCAGAGGCTAGTCTAGGAGAGGAAAATATTCCTTCAAACTTGAACTTTATAAAGAAGGAGGCTAGGACTTATGAGTTTGATTTTGGTAGATTTTTTACTGACGCAGCCATAGGAAATAAGAATTCCAATGCAGAAAGCTTATTTGGAAGTTTTGGAGAAGCCTCAGAAGGATTGTCCATTTTAGAGAGTGGAATAAATAATTTTATTGAAAAGATTCTTCTTTTAGAGTATTTACAAGAACATTTTACGGGATACTCTGAACCAGTTAAAGCGAAAGGGGATGAAAAACCAAAAGTTTTAGATTATGAGTTAGAATACCTAATCCATGCAGGTATATCGGATAAGGAGAATCTCTCCTCCATTGTCGGAAGAATTATATTTGTTCGAACACTGCTGGATTTTATCAGTATTCTAGGAGATGGCGAAAAGTGTAATGAAGCAAAAATGGTAGCCGTTTCTTTGGTAGGCTTTACGGGATTACCTATACTAGTAAGTATCACAAAAACATTAATTTTATTAATATGGTCTTTTGCAGAGGCTTTGGTAGATACCAGTGCTCTGCTTCATGGAAAAGAAATTCCTATAATAAAAAAGCAANTGGTCTTGCGATTCTCAGAATTATTTCTTCTTAGTCCTAGTTTTATCAAAGAGAAAGCCCNTCAGATTAAGGATAGTAACAATCTATCTTTTANTTATGAAGACTATTTGTATCTATTTCTTTTATTAACGGGCAATCAAGCANTATCACTTCGCTCCCTAGATTTAATTCAGGAAAACTTACGCTTACGATACGATANATCNTTTTCAATGCAAAACTGTATCTTTGGATTTGGATTGGAGGCATTCTATATAATTCCATCCAGGTTTACCCTAATACCTTTTCTGAAAAAAAGGCTCACCAGTGGCAGGGATTATTTTGATTATCAAGTAAAGCTAGCATATAGTTACTAAATTGATGAGAAAAATCATGGTGGATTGAAATGTCCGTTCTTCTAATTAGATTACATCAAAAATCATTTTATAATCTCTTTATATTCTATATTATAAAAATTTAAAAATAAAAATAATCATATAAACT
>JGI24709J26583_10004116_pt1 | contig 11139 bp, 10 predicted proteins | sample BioPla2DNA1_FD_26583 | JGI IMG/M metagenome (IMG submission 26583) | reverse complement strand
CAGCTCCATATGGAGGGGTTCCCGAGTGGCCAAAGGGGGCAGACTGTAAATCTGTTGGCAAAGCCTTCGATGGTTCGAATCCATCTCCCTCCACCAAAAAAACCTTGTCAATGATAAAAGTTATTGACAAGGTTTTTTGTTGTAATTATTAATAACGAGGCAAGTATATCTCCTGCCTCGTTAAAACACTTACCTTACTGTTATTTTATCTGATTTATCTTCAGAGAAATTTTTAGTTTCCTTTATAATGTATAGTGGTCTGCCTTTAGCTTCATCATATATTCTTCCTATATATTCTCCAATTATGCCAAGTATCATCAATGTAATACCGTTAAAAAACAGGTTTACAGCCAAGGTAGAAGCCCAACCAGATTGTACAAATCCCTTTCCAAACAGTTTGGTGTAAAGTACAACTAAAAGATATATAAAGCTTGAAAATGACAATAAAAAGCCTGTATATGAAGCCAATTTTAAAGGTTTATATGAAAATGAGGTTATCGCATCAAAAGCAAATTTAAGCATCTTTTTTAAAGGATACTTGGTTTCACCAGCAAATCGTTTATCTCTATTAAATTCAACTCCTATTTGTTTAAATCCAAGCCAGCTTATTATTCCTCTTATATATCTATTACGCTCGTTAACCAGTTTAAGAGCTTCTGCAACTTTTCTGTCAATTAATCTAAAATCTCCAGTATCTACAGGGATTTCTACATCAGTCATTTTTCTTAAGAAGCGATAAAAAACTTTAGCTGTAAGCTTTTTAAAGAAGGTCTCTCCTTCTCTTGCAAGTCTTTTTCCATATACAACATCATAGCCCTCTTTCCACTTTTCCAGCATTTTTGGAATTAATTCAGGAGGGTCTTGTAAATCTGCATCTATAACAACAATAGACTGTCCCTCAGAATAGTCCATACCTGCAGTTATAGCAATTTGATGCCCAAAGTTTCTTGCAAAGTTAATTAATTTAATTTTAGTATCGTTATTACATATTTCATGTGCCATGTCTAAAGTTTTGTCTCTACTACCATCGTTAACAAATATAATTTCATAAGATACGTTTGTAGAGTCCATAACCTTTTTGAGTCTTTTATATGTTTCTAAAAGAACTTCTTCCTCATTATAAAGGGGCACTACTACAGAACAAATTATTTTGTCAGACATATTTTTTCCCTCCAAAGTAATTATTTTAAAATTTCCAAAACCATTCTATTAATCCTAAATAAGAATTATTTACATGCATACCTGAAACAATTGGATAGAAGAGTATAAAAACTGCTAAAACCAATGCCAGGTAAATATAAGCAAAGTATTTAAAATCCTTCCACTTATCAATGATTTTCTTTATTACATATAAAATACATAATATCAAGAAAGGTATAATGGTAAAATAGTGATATATAAACGTACATCTTGGAACGCCTACCCAAGGAACATATTGAAAAATCATAGCCACTACTATAGGGAAGAATTTCCGGTCAAATCTAAATAATCCCACTAATAAAATAGCTATAGATGTTAGTAAAAATATCCACATTAATGACTGTACGTTTAGATTTTTATAGTAACTATTATCAAAATCTATATAGTATCTGTTAGTTTTTATAATATCATAAAAACTATATACAATTACAGAAAATATAGTGGTAGAACCTATAGAAACAGCAATGAGTTTTTTATCAAACTTAGAGGATATAAGTATTGTCACTGTTAATAATATAAAAAGCATTATCCAGACAGCAGATGGTATAAAATCTTTAGGTATAGATATATATGCAAAAGAAGATAATGCAAGAACGAATAATAGTGAAAAATATTTTTTCACCTTTGTAAGTGCCATTGTGGTAATTGCTAAAAATGCAGCTATTCCAGTCCACCATACGGCAGGATTTCCTAATGTGTAAATTTTAGATACAACTCTTGCAGGAAGGTCTCTTCCAAAGTAAAAGGCCATAGGCTTTGCCATAAAAGGCCATTCCCACCAAGCTGATTGATAAGAGTGTGTGGCAGTAAGTTTAGAGTGATAGTCTAACATACTTTTGAAGTTATCTATAACAATTTTAAAACTATCTACGCCAGGAACTTTAAGCCAAGGTATATATGATAGTGAATATATTATTCCAGGTATTATGACAAAGAATATCACACAAAGCCCCATAGTGCCCCATAAGTATAAACTTTTATAATCGTTAAACCAAGGGGGTTTCTTTCTGCTTTTTTTAGCAAATTTTCTATAGTCAGTATACTCTAAGTATTTATTAAGGAAAAACAACAGAGCAAGTCCTGCAGCACCGTAAAAAGCAATCCATTTACTTCCAGCGCCAAATCCAAAGAACAGACCACTTAAAAATAGTGGTTTTAGAGATTGTTTAAACCCTAATACATAGGACTTATTTACAAAGTAATCATACATATAATAATACATGAGTATTACAAAAAATGTAACGTAACTGTCTATAGTTGCTATTCGTGTCTGAGCAAAGTGCATTGAATCAAACATCATAAGAAAAGCAGCTGAAAATGCGAAGAATCTGTCTTGAAAAACTTTTTTACCAAAAGCATACATAGCAGGAACCATAGCTACACCAAAAAGTGTACCCATTATTCTCCAACCGAAAGGCACCATTCCAAAAATAAGTACACCCAATGCCATAAATACTTTGCCTAAAGGTGGGTGAGTTGTTTCGTAAGGTGGTAATCCCTCTATATGTTCAAAAGCAGTTCTTCCATGATATATCTCATCTAAATACATGCTGTTCATAAATGAAGGTCTATAGTGGAATTGATTATGTTCATCAAAAAGATTATCTAAATTTCCTTCATTACGATTGCTAATACTTTTATCCACTATTGTTATGCCTGTTAAAGGTTCGGTACTTCCTTTTTCCACGATTGCTATTTCATTTATAGTTGTATTAGAACTTTCAAAAGTAAATTTAAGCCTTTTAGTAGTAACAGGTGATACAGCTTCGTACTTCCATTTGAAAACATCAAGAACGTTATCTTTTGAATAAGTCATAAGATTAGAAAATGTTTGGTTATCATCAAGATATTCTACGCTGATATTGCCTCCTCCTAAGCCTGTAAAGAAGTATATTCTTGATAAAGTTGCTTCTTTTCCAAGGTCTATTGTAAAGCTTTCTCCTGGAGAAGTGGACTTCCAAGAAGTAGTTGGAGCTTTAAAACTTCCAAGATTATATAAGGCTATTACTAAATAGATAGCTGTCATAGCGATCATTATTATTAAATCTTTCTTATCAAAGGTTACTTTGAAAATTTGGTGTTCCTCTGAAGGAAGGGTTTTTTTAGCATTATTAGAAGGGGTATTTTTACTTTCATTATTAGAAGATTTTTTTGATTTATAAAAAATAAAAGCTACAAATGCCAGTATTATAATAGGTACAAGAATTAAAAGAATTTTAAATAAAACATTATTATCATTTTCATTATTTGTATCACTAGAGTTGGACGAATTATTTGGATCTAAGCTTAATGCGGTATCCCCAACAGGAACTTCATCTACCTTTTCAATTTCCACAGTGTCAAACCAAGCTTTTCCTGAACTTAAATTACCATGTCCACCTAAGGATAGGGAAAGAGAAACTGTATCTTGGCCAGGGCTGGTTTTCCCATAGAACTCAACATATTGCCAATTTTCAGTTGTACCTGTGACGCCACGGGAAGTAGTTAGAGTGTATAATATTGAAATATTTGCACCTAGGGTATCATCAGGGACATTTTCTGTTTTTATCCAACAGGAAAATTTATAAAGAGTATCTCCTTCTACAGGAATATGTTGAATATATCTTGCATCGCTTAGAGAAGAACTTATAATATAAGCACTTTTTGAACCGGTGTGACTTATACTTTCATCAATACCAAACTCACTTGTTTCAGAATCTTCACTCCAATGATAGGTTTCCCAAAATTTAGCGTACTCACCGGATAATTCAAAGGTTGGATTTTGTACAAGGCTTTCATCTTGTGCAAATCCATATACATTACATATGGAAAATATTAATATTATAAAAAAAATCTTCGAGATTTTTTTCCACATTCTTTAACACCCCCACTAGAATTGTTAATAAATTTTTGTCAGCATATATAAAATAATAATGCTACCTTTAAAAAAAAATAATATTTTTTGTTTTGTTAGTATGATTTAATCAGTTCTAATATGAGATGACATATACATTGAAATTTTCACATTCCTTTCAAGTAAGTTTATCATTTATTATAAATAAGAACAAAAAAATAAGTATTAAAACAGAAAATTAGTGCACTTTATCGCTTTTATTATAGCAGTTATGCAGTAGAAATGCAATTTATAATTTGTTTAAAAACCAATGATTTTGTAGGAATTTTCAAGGGTCTATAGCTTATCCACTTATTTTGTATTAAAAAACATAAAAAACATATACTAAATAAAGTTTAGGTGGTTTAGTTTGGAAGTGTTTTATTCTATAGAGGATGGAGTTTTTGAATTAAATAAAAGTAGGAGGAATTATGAATTTAAGAAAGAGCATTTTTTATATTTGCATGGTGTTTTCTCTTGTTTTATTTGTAGAAGGAGTATTTACAATTTTAAATTTTACAAAAACCGATAATATAAATTTAACAAAGGAAAATGAGAACAATTATCATAATAGACAAATTGTTAGAAACATTTATAAAGAAGGGGATTATCCAGAGTACATAAACTTACTTGCTATGGGGCTGGATGAATCTGAAGACAGATCGGACGGAATTATGTTAATAAATTTTCATCCTAAAAGTGGAAAGGTAAATATCCTTTCAATAGCAAGGGATACCATGGTTAAATTAAATAATGGTAGAAGATCAAAGATAAATGCTCTAATAGGAATGGGTGGGGAGGCAAAAATTATTGAAAAAGTGGAAGAATTAATAGGTATGCCTGTTCACTACTATTTAACAATGAATTTTGAAGGGTTTAGAGAAGTAATTGATTTATTAGATGGTGTAGAAATAGATGTGCCTTTTGATATGAAGTATGATGATCCTTATCAAAATCTTTATATTCGACTTAATAAAGGAAAACAAATTTTAGATGGGGAAAAAGCAGAGCAATACTTAAGATATAGAAAGGGGAATAGGGTAGGGGAAGGATATGTAGATGGTGATATGGGGCGAATAAAGACACAGCAACAGTTTATAAATGAATTTATAAAACAGAAACTAAAACTTAAATATCTACTTAAGATAGGTGATATTTTCTTTATTATCAAAAACAATGTAACTACGAATATAGAAATAGGTGATTTTAATTATTATCTGAGCACTATAAAAAAAATTGATACAGACAAAATAAATTTTTTTACATTGCCTGGACACGATGAATATATTGATAATCAATACTACTATATATATGATGAAGAAAAAACAAAAGAGATAATAAAAAATAATTTCAACTTAATTTCCCTAGAAGAATAAAGGTTCTATTTTACAAATGGGAATATATTTCTCATGACTTTAGAAAAATATAGTGCTATAATATTTTTTATATGGATTGTACAAGCATTGTTTTATGAGTGGATGTACAGTCTATAAATTTAGCAATAGGTTTTTACAATATTTAGGACAATATTATGCAAAAAATGTTGTAAAACATGTGAAATGCTAAACAGGAGGGTGGTTAATGGATCCATTTACCCATGGGGTTATTGGTATGGCCTTAGCGAAAGCTACAGGCAATGAGGTATCTGTGGCTGATGCAGCTACAGCAGCGATAGTTGTTGGTGCGATTTTTCCAGACATTGATATAATATTTCAAAAATGGGGGGATTGTGCCTATTTGAAAAATCATAGAAGTATTACTCATTCTATATTAGGGCTAATGACTTCTTCAGTATTTATAGCGTTTTTGTTAAACTTTTTTTATCCCGATGCTGGTTTTTTTAATCTTGCATTTTGGGCTTTATTAGGAGGAATTTCCCACAGCTTTTTTGATATATTTAATTCTTATGGCGCAAAATTATTGTGGCCATTTATTAAAAAGAAGTATTCTTTAAGCCTTCTGACTATATTTGATCCCATATTCTTATTTTCCATCTTAGGGTATATTTTTACCACAGGAAATGTTCAAAATGTATTTATTGCTTGTTTTGCAGCCTATATTTTGTTTAGATTTGTTATGAGAATATGTGTGTTTAAATATTTAAAAAGGAATTTTGGAAAAACCTCTATAAGAATTTCTTTATTACCTTCGATGACCAGATTGTTTAGGTGGCATTTTATACTTGAAGAAAATGCACTTACTATAGTTGGTGAAAAAGACATTTTTAGAAAAAATGTAAGAATCATAAAAGAACTGCACAAAATTCAAGACGAAGTTTTAAAAAAGGTTTCGGATTCTAATGTAGGCAAGTTTTTTGCCGAATTTACACCTATATTTCATGTTGACAGAGAGGTGATAGATGGGATAACCCGATATCTATTTATTGACATGAGGTATTATATACGTGATAAATTTCTTCATCATGCCGTATTGGAAATGGATGAAAGTGGTCAAATTATAACCTCAAGCTTCAATCCATACTCTATAAAAAGAGCCAGTGTTATTCCTGAAGACATTGGGAATAGAAGAAGCAATTTATTTGCAAGAATTATAGGTGTTTAAAAAGATAAAGTAATTGGCATATTAGAAGGGGAGTGTTGTTTTGAAAAAAGTAGGTTTTACAACAAGTATACCTGTGGAAGTGGTGTATGCTGCAGGGTGTAAACCAGTAGATATAAATAATATTTTTGTAAATGAAAATAATCCTGAAAAACTTATTGAGTATTCTGAAAAAGTTGGTTTTCCAAGAAACTCATGTGCATGGATAAAAGGAATGTACTCATGTATAATGGAAAAGATCGACTTAGATGTGATAATAGGTGTTGTTGAGGGGGATTGCTCTAATACCAGGGCATTTAGAGAAGTACTTCAATTAAATGGGGTGGAAAGCATTCCTTTCTCTTATCCAAATTCTAGGGCTTATGATTTATTGAAAGCTGAAATATTGAATTTGTGTAAATTTTTCAATGTAGATTTGAAACAGTGTATACAAATAAAAAGAAAGCTAGATAATATAAGAAAAAAGCTTGTTTATTTAGACGAGTTAACATGGAAGCACAATAAGGCAACAGGTGTAGAAAACCATATATGGCAGGTTTCAAGCAGTGATTTTAATGGTGATTATACGGTATTTGAATCTCAGTTAGATGAGAAGATACAAGAAATTGAAAAAAGAGATGAATTCAATGAAAAGGTGAGACTAGCTTATATTGGAGTTCCTCCAATAATTTTTGATTTATATGATTTTGTGGAAACATTAAATGGAAGAGTAGTGTATAATGAAGTTCAAAGGCAATTTACAATGGCAGATTCTATAGGTTTAGATGATATTGTTGAAACTTATAGGATTTTCACTTATCCTTATGATGTTTATGTAAGGCTTGAAGACATAAAAGAACAAATTAAAAAAAGAAAGATAGATGGAGTTATACATTACACACAGGCCTTTTGTTTTAGAGGCATAGAAGATATTGTGATAAGAAAACATTTAGATGTGCCAGTATTGACACTAGAAGGTGACAGGCCTGGGAATTTAGATTCTAGAACAAAACTTAGACTAGAATCATTTATAGATATGATTAGTTAAAAAGATGGACACCAAAATTATTTTTGAAATGGGCTTATAACCCTATACGAAGAAATTGTTATAAAAGGTGAGGAAATGAGAATTATAGGAATAGATTTAGGCAGTAGATCTGTTAAAATTGTAGTTTTTGAGAAAGATAATCTTGTTGAAAAAAGAGTATTTAATACATCTTTTTTTTATCGAAACTATTGCTCTGTCACAGAGGGTAAAGTTTCCATAGACTTTGATAAGCTTAACTTAGGTGAATTTGAAAAAATCATTAGTACTGGATATGGAAGAAACAATGTTAATGTAGAAAATGCTGAAATTATTTTAGAGTTAAAAGCTCATGCCTATGGTGCTATGTGGCAGACCAAACTTGAAAATTTTACATTGCTAGATATAGGCGGTCAGGATAGTAAAGTTATATCTGTAAAAGGTGGCAGGATGGTTGACATGATGTTAAATGACAAGTGTGCTGCTTCCTGTGGAAGATATCTAGAAAACATGGCTGCTGTTATGGAAATAAGCATAGAAGAACTGGTGAAACATTATAAAAATCCAGTTCAATTAAATTCAACATGTGCTGTTTTTGGAGAATCTGAGCTAATAGGAAAAATTTCAGAGGGTTGTTCTTTAGAAGAATTAGCAGCAGGTGTCAACTATTCTCTTTTTAAAAGGATAAGCCCTTTAATAGAAAGGTTTCCTGAAGATTGCCTTGTTTTAACAGGGGGGGTTGCAAAAAATCAGGCTTTTGTTGAGTATATAAAATCAGAACTTGACTTTAAAGAGGTGATTGTTCCGTTGCATCCTCAATTAAATGGAGCCATAGGTTGTTGTTATCACTACTTTAAAGACAAGATTTAGAAATATTCCTTTAATTGCAGCTATTATTTTGATATGATATACTTAAAACGAAATTTTGCAAAAAGTTATATAAATAGCTTTGAAATAGTTAATATAGTTTAAATGAAAAACAAGTTGCTTGCTATTTTACATAAAAAATAAATATAGGTGGGAGAATTATATGAGTAGAGCTGTAGTATTGCTTTCTGGTGGATTAGATAGTACAACATGTTTATCCATAGCAATAAAAGAAGGTTATGATGTATATACTCTATCTTTTGATTATGGTCAAAAACATGACAAAGAAATTTTATGCACTAAGAATATAATAAAATATTATTCTATAAAAGAACACAAAATTATAAAGACTGGAAATGTGGGAGGAAGTGCATTGACAAATGAGGATATAGAGGTTCCTGATTATCAGGGATTGCCTAATATTCCTGTAACCTATGTTCCAGCTAGAAATATTATTTTTTTAAGTTATGCAGTGGGCTATGCTGAAGTTATAGGGGCAGATGCTATTTACATAGGTGTTAATGCTGTGGATTACAGTGGATATCCTGATTGCAGGCCAGAATTTATTGAAGCTTTTCAAAAGGTGGTAAAGGTTGGAACAAAGGGTGGAATAAATGGAAGACCTATAAAAATTCTTGCTCCTTTAATGCACCTTTCAAAGGCAGAAATAATAAAACTAGCTTGTGAAAATAATGCACCACTTCATTTAACAACTAGTTGTTATAGAGGTGGAGATAAGGCTTGCGGAGTTTGCGATAGTTGTACTCTAAGACTAAAGGGATTTAAAGAAGCAGGAATTGTAGACCCTGTGGAATATGTTAAAAAAGATTATTGATAATAGATTAACAGGTTTGAAAGGAATATGTTTATGAAAATTGGTAAGGTTGGCATTAGTAAAGTATTTACCTTTGATAGTGCCCATCATTTATATGACTATCAAGGGAAGTGTAGAAATATTCATGGTCATACTTATAAATTGGAAGTCACCTTAAAAGGAGTGCCTGACGAGAAAGGATTTGTAATTGATTTTCATGATTTGGATGACATTATAGAAAATGAAGTTCTTTCAAAGATAGACCACAAATATCTAAATGAGTTGTTTGATTTTAATCCAACTTGTGAAATGCTTGGACTTTGGTTATGGGATGAAATTTTAAAAAAAATATCAGATTTAGAGCTTAGCCTTGAAAAACTTGTTTTATGGGAGACACCTACATCCTTTATAACGATTGATAAAAAAGATATGGAATAGTGGGAGTGGGGAATGTGAAAGTAAATGAAATTTTTTTGAGTATTCAAGGGGAGAGTTTTTCCTCTGGTTTTCCGACAATTTTTGTTAGATTTACAGGATGTAATTTAAGATGCAGTTACTGTGATACAACATATTCCTATAATGAAGGAATAGAGATGTCCCCCGAGGAGATATTAGAAGAAATAAAAAAGCTTCATTATAATAGAGTTTGTTTAACAGGAGGAGAACCCCTTTTGCAAAAAGATATAAAGAAGCTTTTAAAAATATTAGATGGCTTTACGGTTACCATTGAAACAAATGGTTCTATTAAACTTAACAGTTTAGGTCTTTCAAATAGAAAACACTCCTTTGTAATGGATATTAAAACTCCTTCTTCAGGCTGCAGCGAAGAAATGGTTCTGGAAAATCTTGAACTTCTAGAAGAACAGGATGAAATAAAATTTGTAATTGGGGACAGAACAGATTATGAATGGTCTAAAAACATTATTTCAAGATATTATAAAAAAGGCACAATAACCTTTTCACCTGTTTATAATAAAATTAACTGTTCTGAAATGGTGAAATGGATACTTGATGATAGATTGAATGTCCGATTTCAATTGCAACTGCACAAATTTATTTGGGGACCAGATGCGACAGGGGTTTAATGATTATGTATGATTGGGAACAATTAATAAGAGAATGTAATAACTGTAAAAAGTGCCATCTAAGTGATATGAGAAAAAATGTAGTGATAGAAAGGGGAAACAGAAATGCCCCTTTAATGCTTGTTGGTGAAGGTCCGGGAGAGCAAGAGGATATTCAGGGACGGCCATTTGTAGGGCGTGCAGGCAAATTACTGGACTTGTTGCTAGAAGCATTTAGAATTAAAGAACATCAATACTACATTACAAACATAGTAAAGTGCAGGCCTCCGGGGAATAGAGTTCCTAATGACGAAGAAGCACAGACATGTTTACCTTACTTAAGAAATCAGGTTTTTTTGATAAGACCTAAAATAATAGTTTGCTTAGGTGCTACTGCTATGAGATATATCATAGATAAAGATGCTAAAATATCAAAAATCAGAGGTTGTTGGATTGAAAGAAAAGGATATTGGATTATGCCTGTTTTTCATCCGGCGGCTCTTTTGAGAGATGAGTCTAAGAAAGTTTTAATGTGGGAAGATTTTAAAAAAGTCAAACAAAGGTTGGATACCATATGTCAAAGTTAGAGAAATTAAATAATTTATATAGTGAATATACTAAAGTATTTAGTGATAGAGAAATTGTTTCAGGAGATGGCAATATTGATTCTGACCTTCTATTAGTAGGTGAAGCACCTGGAAAAGACGAGGTGCTTAAAAAAAAGCCATTTGTAGGTGTGGCGGGAAAGAACTTAAGTGAG
>JGI24709J26583_10004115_pt1 | contig 11141 bp, 10 predicted proteins | sample BioPla2DNA1_FD_26583 | JGI IMG/M metagenome (IMG submission 26583) | reverse complement strand
AAAACTTAATAAAATATATGCTTTTATTGTTATAAGCATTGTAGTTTTCAGTATATTTGTATCAAAATTCAATTTTGGTGCATTTACAATGATATCTGAAATAATATTCATATTAATTCCTGTTCTATTTTTAGTGAAAGAAGAAAGAGGAGAACTAAATGTACGCACGCTTTATCTTAATAAGATAGACAGACAAGACATTATTTTTTCATTTATAATTCCAATATTCACTTATCCTTTGTTTAACATTATAAACTCAATAATTACGGCTTTTTTGCCATCTGTCGATATTACAGGCAGTCTTGAAATAAATGATACAAAAACTATAATGCTTCAAATATTTTTTCTTGCAATAATACCTTCAATATGTGAAGAACTGTTGTTCAGATCGTACTTTTTACCTGAATTCAGAAAAAACGGAGAAATTTACGCAATACTGTATGTAGCGTTCCTTTTTTCGCTGACGCATTTAAATCCATATAATTTTGTAATACCTTTTTTACTTGGATTATTGTTAAATCACATCACCCTGATCACAAGATCGGCGATTCCTGCTATAATAATACATTGTTTAAACAACATACTTGCATTGTTTCTTGCTGATTTTCAGTTTGGGGTTTTTTTACCGAAAGAAATGTTGACGAAAATAAGCACTTCTGAAATAGTGCTATTTGTGATGCTTCTGACTTTATTCTGCACAGGCGCACTATTTCTGATATTAAGAAAATTTTCTGATAAATATATGAATAAGAACAAAAGACGGGATGAAATTCAGGAATTCAAAAATCACATTGCAAATTCAAAGTTTGAATTAAGGATATATTCCCCCGTATTAATCATATTTATTTTATTCATTATGTCTTTTATATCCTTATATTTAAACTAAAACGAAATAAGCAAGCTGATTTTGATATTATCTGCATTACGAATTATAATATAATAACAATTCTTACATAAGGAGGTTGTTAAGGTTGAATATAAATGATATAAGCGCTAATGACAGGCTTGAAATAGAATATATTTCAGATGATCCTTTTAAAAGGAATTTGAAGGGTATTGTATTGGCAGTTGAAGAAAATTCTGTAATTTTTATAACTGATACTGGAGAATGTATTACTCTTGAAAAAAACAACATAATATCAGTGAAAAAAAATAATTTCGATAAAGAAGTTTCTGAAAGTCTCACAAAATGTAAAAACTATTATGCAGAAATATACAGCCTTGAGACAAAATTAAAAGAGTTGAAGGAAAAGAGGCTTTTATATATACAAAGTATGACTGACAGTAAATTCCTTGCTAAATTTAATATAGAAGGAGCAAAAAATTTTCTTAACAATTATTTTAAAGACAGAAAACAATTCAGATTAGGTGATGACGTATTTGAATTCAATTTTGAAATTGATTCGGATTTTGATTCTGATGATGAATTGAGCATAAGGATAAAAGCATATAAAAAATTTGAATTTTACAATACGGAAAACAAACATGAACTCGACAGGGCACTTGAAACATATTCCCCAAATAAGACAAAGGAACTTCTATTGTACTTCCCTTATATTAAGGATTTATTTATAGAAAAAAGATTCCTGCAACGTATTTCTGATGAAATATTTACCGCAAATGCAATTTATAATGGAACAATTTCATTAACTAAGGAAAATTTCATTGAAGTTCGCAAAAAAATTGAAAATTCGCTGAAACAGATAAAAGAAAACGAAGAAAAAAGTCTGTGAAGGTAAAGCTTTCAGCATATGAAAGGAGTGTTTTGCTTGAACAGGATAAATGAAAAAGGAATGTTATTGATTGATTATAAAACTGAATATATGAAGCACCATTCCCCTGTAGTTGATAAGGCGTTATTAATAGCTCTTGAAACATTTTTAGAAAAAAAAGAACTCGATGAAGAGACTTTTGATCTTATAAAAGACGATAATGTAAACATTGAAACTTTAAGAAATCACTTATTGCTGAAAAAAGAATATTCAAAAAGCCCGAAGGAGTTGTTCAAGGAATTTGAAAAAGTAAGGGCAAGGGTGAATGCATATCTTAAAGAAATAGGATTTATAAACTGCGTTGAAACTGAAAGCAATGTAGAAGCAAGCAGGATAACGGTGATGCGCCAGTACAACTTGCCAAAGGAGTTTCTTATGGAATATTTCGGCGTAAATGAAGAAGATATGATACAGTTGATGAAAAAAAGGGGATTTATGGAAAAATTTGCAGTTTTAAGGATGAACAAGGTATTCAAGGAGATATATAATGAAATGAAGGAAGAGCAGTATATTACCCACGGATTTTCATTGGTTTACTTTAATAGAGCTATTACAGGGTTTTCAGTTGATTATAAATATCATCTTAATGTTGACTTTATAGCGAATGAAGAAAATATGAAGATGGTTTTAAAGAAAATAAAGGAAGTTGACAGGATAGTAGAGAAGAAATATAACAAAAAGATGTCCATAAATCTTTATGAACACCTGCGTGATAAGGTTTATCCAGAAAAACCAGATGGACAGGAAACATTATCAGATTATATTCCGCAAAACAAAAAGAAAGAACAGCTGGTTGAAAAAGAACCAGTAATAATTGAAGAAAAAACGGCAAGAAAAAAAGAAGAAACAAACATGGAAAATATAGTAGAAATTGATGAACCAGCAAAGGAAAATACAGAAGAAGTTTCCAAGCCAATAGAAGAAAAAACAATTCAGGAAATAATAGAAAAGAAAGAAAAGCATAATAAGGCGGAACATCTGCAAAAACAAAAACCAATAATATACAGACCTGGGCAAAATGAACAGCATAATCATCCGAAGGAAGAATTGGAAATTAATATAGGGGATATAGAAGACGAGCCACAGGTAGAAATGGATATTCCAGACGATCCAGTCGAAGATATAGACATGCCGATTGAAGAATTTGACATAGTAGCGGACGATTTGATGTAGAAAAAAAGAGAAAGCGTTTTGCTTTCTCTTTTTTAATTCAATAATTTATACAATTCTTCTTCGTTTATAATTTTGATTCCAAGCTGTTTTGCTTTATCAAGTTTGCTTCCAGCATTTTCACCGACAAGAAGGTAATTAGTCTTTGAACTTACACTTCCAGACACTTCACCACCGTATTTTTCTATCAGGGCTTTAAAATAATTTCTTTCTTTTGACAAAGTTCCTGTTATAACAAATTTAAGTCCTTTCAATTTTTGTTCGGCTGGTTCTGTTTCTCCTGTTTCTTCTGCTTTCATGGAAAGCCCAAGTTCCTGCAATTCTTTAATGACTTCTATATTATTTTTGTTGGCAAAGAACTGCAAAACGCTTTTCGTTGTTTCTTCGCCAAAATCTTTTATACTAAGAAGTTCATCTGAAAACTTTTTAGGATCTTCAGCTGTTTTAAGAATATTATTTATGTTTTTAAATTTTTTTGCGAGGCTTTTTGAAGCAGTTTCACCAATATTAGGGATTGACAGCCCGAACAGTACTTTATCAAGTGCTGCTTTCTTTGATTCGTTTATTGATGCGACTATTTTTTCGAATTTCTTTTTTCCTAGACCTTCAAGTTTAATAAAATCATCTTTTTTATTTTCAAGTTTATATATATCTGTTATTGATTTTATCAAACCTGCTTCATAAAGCTGTATTATTGTTTTCTTTCCAAGTGCTGCAATATTCATTCTATCTCTGTCGCAGAAAGAAATGATTTTATTTAAAGTCTGGCTGCTGCAGTTTATATTTCTGCAGTACAGGTTTGCGCCTTCTTCTGACAAAGGATTTCCGCAATTTGGACAATAAACAGGCGGCGTTATTTCAATTATTTTTCCTGGATGCTTATCACGTTCTGATTTTATACTTTGCACTACACTTGGAATAACATCGTTCATTCTTGCAACAACAATCTTGTCATTAGTTCTAAGATCTCTTTCTTTGATATATCCATAGTTATGCAAAGTAGCCCTTGAAATATTTACTCCATCTATTTCAACTTCATCAAATATTGCAACAGGAGTTATTTTCCCTGTCCTGCCAACTGTCCATTCCACACTGCGGAGGTATGTTGTTGCATCCTGTGATTTAAACTTGAATGCGACAGACCACCTTGGGCTTTTACTTCTATATCCCATTTGTTCTCTTAACTCAAGATCGTCTGCCTTTATTACCAACCCATCAATTGTATATGGTATTGAAGATCTTTCTTTTTCTTCAAATGTAAGGCAGTATTGAACAACTGATTCATATTTTGGTTCATCGAAGAATACAGAATTAACTGTTTCAAACCCAAGTTCATTTAAAAATTCCAACTGTTCTTTGTCTGATTTAAATGTTTTTTTATCGCATTTTACAAGGTCAAAAACAATCCCTTTTATATTTCTTTTTCTTGCGACGGAAGCGTCAAGCTGTCTTAACGTGCCAGAAACAAGATTTCTTGCGTTTGAATAAGCCCCATCAACATTTATTTTTTCAAATTCTTTTGTTGGAATTATTGCTTCCATTCTTACTTCAAGATAATCCTTATAAGGAATTGTTTTTGGCACATTTGAGATAGTTAATACTGTATGTGTCACGTCTTCGCCGACAATTCCGTCCCCTCTTGTAATGGCGGTAGAAAGCTTTCCATTTTCATATCTTAGAACTATTGTCAACCCGTCAAGCTTATGTTGAACAATAGCTCTTCCTTTTATTGTATTAAGGAATTTTCTTAAGCCTTCTTCCGTCTTCACTTTTTCCTGGGATCCCATAAATGTTGTGTGTTTAACTTTTTTAAGTTCATCAATGACAGGATCCGTTATTTTTTGTGTTGGGGAATTTGGATCATAATATTCTGGATATAAACTTTCAAGTTCTTCGAGAGCCATATAAATTTCATCGAATTCGGTATCGCTTATTACTGGCTGCTCCATTCGATATAAAATATCGAAATTTTTAACCATTTCCCTAATTTTTGCGAGTAAAGAAACAATATCAGAATATTCAAATTCGGAATCATATTTTTTTGCAAGCTCAATGCATTTTTTCAATATTTCTGACATTTTATTTCCTCCTATTGATTTTTATTTTTATCTATTATATAATTATATAACGGAAAGAAAAAAAAATCTATAATAATAAAAAACATGCAAAATATAATATAACATAAAACAAAAGAACATCGGTAGGATACATACAGCTCAGCAAAAGGGAGGAATATATAAAGGAGGATCTTGCCAATGCTTAACGAATACGTCTTAATAACAACAAAGTTGTATGGATTTAATATTTTATTCAACACTTCTGAGTTAGCGATTAGAGCAAGTTTAATCAGAAAAGGAGATGTTATTGCGGAGAAGGTGTTTCATTTTCAAGGCTCTAATGCGCAATTTATATTGGAATCTCTCAGAAGATTTGTAGGACAGCGGTATATTTATATCCCGCACCATACAACAAAGAGAGTTTTGAAGAGACTATACAAACATTATTATCTAGTAAGCCTGAACCAGGTATTCAATATTCTGAAAGAACAACCTGTTGTTCGGGTGAGCATAAAAAAAGTGGTATATCAATCAATAAAATCGATTGATGTACCAAGGAATATAAATTATAATAACAATAATATTGTTAATGATGTTTCGTGTAGTGGAAATGAAGTAGTTAATAATGATGTTTCGGGTCTCCCCACGGAAAACGTAAAAATATCGTGGCTAGCTAAAATAGTAAAAGCCGCGAATTATGAAAAGAACGGTGTACGTCGAATTTATTTCGACGTAGTGATCGATGGCAAGGAAGGCGGCTTTTACTTTGACAAAAAGTCTCGGAAATTTTTTGTCAGCAATAAAAAGCCGATATTGCCGACACCTGACATGCGGGTTTTGGCAAAGAAAGCCATCGATTTCTGTGGGTATAGAACGGTAGATGATTTAATAAACTTTTCCACAGTAAAGAGGGCAGAAATTGCATGAGTTAAAGTAGCGACGGATAATTCTTCCGTCCTTTTTTTTTGCCTTAAATTGCTTTAAGACGTTCAATAAAGCTGATTCGAAGTTATAACCCCGTGGAAAGGTAAATAGAATATAGCATTCAGAGAAATTCTGAAACATCTTCAATACTATTGAAAGGAGTGTTGTAGTTTTATGAATAAAGCAGAACTTATTGCAAATATGGCAGAAAGAACAGGGAAAACCAAGAAACAGATGGCAGAAGCGCTGAATGCTTTTATTGAAGTTGTATCTGAAGAACTTAAAAGAGGAGGTCATGTAAGACTTGTTGGCTTCGGCACATTTGAAACAAGAACAAGAAAGCCGAAAGTAGGAGTTAATCCGAAAAATCCGCAACAGAAAATAAACATTCCTGCTAAAACTGTTCCAATATTCAAAGCAGGGAAAGAACTGAAAAAAGATGTCAATACTGCAGGAAAATAAAATAAAAAAAGATCCATATGTAAATATGGATCTTTTTTATTGATATCATAAAGAAAATAAAATATAATTATAGTATAACAGTAATACAGGAGGTGAACAGGCGGAATTTATATTCTGCTTAACACAATATGCTTTTAGGATTTATTATTATTTTCATAATTATTTCATTGTTATCAGAGGCATATATTTTTCTTCATAAAAAATATGTACAAAGGGAAGTAGCCATTTTAAACAAAAACGCTCAAAAAGCTGCCGAATTCAGTAATAAAGAGCCTAAAATATTTAAATTTGAAGAAGTTTATTCGCGCGTGACTGATATTATATTTGCAGTATCTTTTATACTAGCTGAAATTCTTGTATTCTTCATATTAAACCAATCTTATGATTTTTTAAAATACCTCAAGGATACAATTTTTTACGGGTTTATATTTTTCCTTTCATACCTGAACATAAGAATAGTTATAACAAATATAAAAAGAACAATCCTGAATTTTAAAGGTGAATTATAAAAAAAAGCACATAAATATGTGCTTTTTTTATTCCAAAAAATCATCTATAACATCTATATATGATTTATATGTATTCACAAGTTCAAGCAACTCTATTTTCTTGTCAGAAACAGATTTTAATATTATATCCTTTCTGCTTTTTTCCATATCATTCATGTGATCATAATAATATTCGATTGATTTTCTTTGTAAATCAAGATCAAAAATTGAAAGTTCAATATTTTTTATTTTTTCATTGATAAATGAAACGCTTTTTTCTCTTATAAGTTCTTTGTCTAAATCAGGGAGATAATTTTTTATAGTATCATGAAGCAATTTCTTCCATTCTTCATAAGTGCCTTCATTTCTCAAGAATTTTTGCAGAAGATATTCAGTAAAAAATGTTTCCAGGAAAACTTCAACAACCCTGCGATATGGTTTAAGTTTTTCAATACTGCGGTGAGTATTATGTGTAATTACTATCCATAACTGATTATACTTGAGGGTTCTGATAAAATCTTCGTCAAAAACGTCCTGATAAGCAAGGATTGCATTCTTTATAAATTCAGTCTTCAAAAAATCATTTTCCCATATATAATTTATCATATCCATTGTAAGAATACTTCGTTCAACAAGTTGCTGGACAAGATGAGGGAATACAAGAAATTCAGACAGGAAAGCTATGTTGACTTCCCTTGTGCTTTCACGGAAATCAAACTTAATCTTCACAGCATATTCTTGCTCTACAAGACTGTCTCCCTGCCTTAAAACAACATTCCTTTTAGGGCTTACATTCATTTTTTCATAGAGAGCCTTGTATGTTTTATTTAATTTTTCCTGTGATTCATACAATGAATAGATATTTCCATTTACATCATAAATATTCCCAATTAAATCTTCTTTATTTCTTTTAAATAATTGCATTCCCTCCCCCTCCTAAAAGGAATAATAAACCAACACCAAGAAAAATACCGCCAGATATAAGCAAAACATTTTTTGACGGATATCCATTATTAACAGCACCTATAACAGTACTGACAATACCTGCACCAATTAAAGCATACGCGACAATTCCCATAAAAAACACCTCTTTTTTTGTTTTTTTACACTTATATCTTATTATATTCCTTTATCTTATTATATTCCTTATAAAATACAACTTCCATATCAAGAGGTGCTATGAAGTTTTATAAAAAAAGAAAATAAAAATCCCCACTCTTATGTGAGTGGGGAAGCAATTATAATGTCAGTGTTTCTATCTTGGGAGAATATTTATATATTTCTTCTAACTCGCTTTCCGTGTATCCCGCAACTGATATATCTATTTTATCTTTAATACCAAGATACTGCGAATATCCATAAATATTAGCCAATAAATATTCGCAGACTTCATCCATTTCCGTATTTGTTATCTGCTTGGGTTCTGCGCTCATTAAGGATAACCCGTTAAACAATGACTTTCGCATTGCCTTACACATCAAGGTAATCCTGTCATTTCTGAGAATAAAATTATCATTCTCAACAGACTTAAGTGTACTTCCTATACCGCCTTTTGTACGGCTAGGAATTTCTCCATTTTCTCGAAGCGCCCTCTGTACCGAAGAAATTCTCTCGAATAAACGACGTAAAACCGTACCTATCATCTGATAGAAGGTGCCAACAGCATTTTCCTTAAAACCATTGCGGGTATCATTGAATAGTTCTTCGGAAAATATTCCCTTCATATCTGATAATGTCGGATACGGCTGGACTATTAAGTCCATGTAAAAATTCCTTTTGATTTCTTCTGGACGTGGAAACTTTACTAAAAGAGTCTTTAATATTGTTTCCTTGTCAGTGGCTCCCAAGTCTTCCAAAGCTTTTTCACAACGTTCTTTAAAATCGTTGTAAAGCTCGTCCCAGTTCTTCAGGATATAATCCCTTTCTGCGAAGAACTGTTCCTTCTTCTTTTGAAAATTTTCCTTCAACTTCGGATACTTCTCTTTATTAACGTAATAGCCGTTTATCCCTACGGCTATGGCGTTTCTTTCAAGCTCCCTTCTGAAACTGACTGGAATATTGTTAATCCTTTTTCTCAACGGCTTTGGGAAATGCCAAATTGCCCCATCAGCCACAAAATCATTGAAGAACTCTTTTGTATCATCCTTTTTTTTGCTTATATCTACCCCAAGAGCTTTCGGACTTAAAGATGTTTTGAGGCTCCCTTTACCGCAGGTAAGACGAACTTCAACAATATTTTTCTGAAGAATGGAAATAACCATATCTTCAGATCCCAAATGTATGCCGTCTTTAGTTCTACTATGATTCTTTACAAGCTCTTCGATTTTTACATTCTTCATCTTTCTTTCCCCTTCCTTAATAACAGAAGGACTTTTCCCTTCTGTTATTTTTTTTAATCCTCCCCTGTTATTTTTTCAATAAAGTAAATCCTGCTACTATCATATGCTCTGACAAATTTTTCATTACCTTTTTCACTTTCCAAATTTTCAAAAAGACCTTTTGTGAATATCATGCTATTAATATCAACCAGATACATCGCATGCTTACTTCTCGGAATTGTCAGGGCACCATATTCAACTTTTCCCTTGCAAGAGGAAACAATATGAAGAATTTCTTGCACTTTATCCTCTGTTATATCATAAAAAGGCGTTCCATCTCCCTTCTTTTTACTCAATAACCTTTCAACAGATTTTCCAACCAGATCGCGAGAAATAATGACATCAGATTCCATTTGTCCTTTCAGTGTTTTAACTATCTTACCGTTTTCATCAAATGTAAGAGTCAAAACCCTTCCGATGTTGGACAGGAAAGCACCAAGCATAAGAAGTTCTGTGTCAATTTCAACTGCAGATCTTATAGTTGTCATATTCAATGCTGCGCCTATTTTTTCAGCCAGCTCCATGGCGTCAATAATAGAATGTGCAACGCCACCCTTATAGTTATAAGCAGTTTTTTCTGTTGCAGGAGAAACAAACAGTTTGCTTGCAACTTCTTCATTTTTCAAAATATCATAAATCAAATCTTTATAAAAAGGTCTTGTTATTTTTTTGATGAAAACCTTCATTTTGCTCTTCAATTCTTCTTCAGTTGGAATATATCTTTGATCTTCCACAACTTCAACTTCAACATTCTTCATGATAATATTTGTGTAATTCTTATCTTTTTTCTCAACTGTACAATATACTTTAACCCTGTCAAACCCGAAAATATTTTTATCCCTTATAAACTTGGACACATCATCGTCTGACAGGAACTGCGAAACGCTGCCAGAATCATCTTTTAAAATAAAAAGCTCAAATTCTTCCCCATTTTTTGTCTTGCCCTTCTTTAACGAAGGTCTTCCTGTAATGCAAACATCCTCGCCTACTTCAATATCACTGATATTTTTCTCAAAATAGCCTGTTTTATCGAAAGTTTCATCAAAAACAATACGGTTCATTTTATTTCCTCCCTGATAAAAATAAATTTTCTATTATTTTTCCCCTTTTATCATTTTTATTATACTATATATATCTTAAAAAGTCAATAAGGATGCTAAATTTTAGCATCCTTACATTATTCTCTGCCTCTTCGTACCACTCCTTTGTTTATTCTTCGTTTTGAAGCGAATGTAGTATATTCACCTTTGTTATATTTTTTAATTTCTTGTGTTATTCCCACTGATTTTTCCACAGAATTTTCCACAGTTTGCACAGGCTTTGCCAAATTCATTGCAGCATATTTTTTTCGCAATTCTTCCTGCCTACGTTCTTTTTCCAATATCCTTTTAACCCTTATTTCTGCATTGCTTACAGTATTTACTCCAATCATTTCATTTCTTTTTTTCTGAATATTCAATGCTTCCATCCTTGAAGCTTCTTCAATATTCCAATCTTTCCTTGAATAAAAAAGATAATAAACAAATGCAATAAATCCAAACGCTACAAAAACAAAAATAAAAGGATTTAATATATTTGCAAAAAACATATCAACAGCATAAGTACTTATTGTCACTTCATACTTGTTTGCAAAGCTGAGAAACAATTTTGCAAACGTGAAAAATACAATCCTGAAAAAGCTTGAAAAAGAAATAATCGATACTACTGTCGCAAGAAAATAATCAAATTTGGAATAATTCCTGAAATACGCAGGAATAACACCATTTAAAACAAGCCTTTTATAAATTGCATAAAAAACAAAAACAGCAATAGATAAAGGCAAATCTATTACATTTATAAATTTCATATACTTAGTATTAAGCATAAGCAAAGGAATGAAAATAATGTCTA
>JGI24709J26583_10004113_pt1 | contig 11143 bp, 10 predicted proteins | sample BioPla2DNA1_FD_26583 | JGI IMG/M metagenome (IMG submission 26583) | reverse complement strand
TGGTCACCGGCAGGTTGCCGTTTACCGGTGAGAGTATGGTCGAGATCGGGATGGCGATCGCAACAGAGGCGCCTGGACGGCCAGGCGCCGTTCATCCCGATGCAGAGCCCCTGGATGCCATCATCCTGAGGTGCCTTGAGAAGAGTCCGGAGCAGCGGTACCAGTCGGTAACCGACCTCCAGGGGGACCTTGCAGCATATCTGAAGCTGAACTACGCNGAGTCCTTGAAGGAGAGTATCCAGGGAAATGACCTCCACCGGTCGGCCTACTACTGNGGAGACCTCGTTCTGATCAGCATGAAGATCGGTGATCTGACGGCGGCCTACAAGTACGCAGTCGATCTNGTCAGATATTCGCAGGGGGAGACACNGGCACAGGCANCCGAACTGGTAGCGCAGGTCCAAGCGAGAGCCGAGATGGGGGCGCAGGAACTCCCGATCGAGTTGATCCGGAAGGCCGAGGTGATCGTGCACCAGACGAGGGTGCGGTGAGGGGGTCTTGAAGGTGACAGAAACCTTGAACAGCCTTTCATCGGGCACGGCGGTGAGGTTTCATGTTATTCGGCCCAGCAGTGATGCGGATTTGGGTGGTGACCCCCTCACTGATGCTTGCGATCGTGACAACTGGTTTTACCGATCCAGGGGTAATCCTGGCTGGCACCTACACTGCTCAGGCGAGGAAACCCAAAGTCTCTGATCACACCTGATAAAACTCGCAGGAAGTTAAGCCATGCAATTCAGCATACGAAGAAGAGCAAAGAGGTTCATTGCAGACCCCGTGGAGTCTTTCCGACAGTCTCGTGAGGACAAACTGATTGATGCGATCAAGTACTTTGTGGTTATCCTCACCATCTTTGCTGTACTCTCGAGCTTTATCGTGGGAACCGGCAATGAGATCGGTTACTTTATTGTATTCTTCATCGCAGGTTTCATCGGCCTCCTCACCGGCGGCGTGAGCATCCACTTCGTCGGAACAGTTATCATTGGCAGGACTGAGGGGCTCAGTCAAGCCCTCAAGGTGCTCGCCTATAGCTCAACCCCGGCTATGCTCTTCGGTTGGATCCCGGTTGTAGGGGTAATATTTGGTCTCTGGACCATCATCATCCTAATTCTGGGTATCAGGGAATTATACAAGATCTCAACAACCAATGCAACGATCGCCCTCTGCCTATCAGGTTTCAATGCTATTACCATTTCCTTTGTTCTACTCCTGATCTTTGTACTCCTTGTGGGTGACAACAATGTGCTGGAGTTACTCATCTCCCTCGTATTTTTCCTCGTCCTGCTGGTCCTCTTCGATGTGGGCGCGTACAGATATTGTAAGTCCCGGAGGGGGCTCCCTGTGGATCGGCACTTTCCGAACCCTGCTCTCTCCATGTCCCCTCCAGGTCAGCAAAAATACTCGAAAGACGATGATCTGTTTTTTTACCAGAGCTCAGCGGCCTCTTCGCAGATGACCGGTGCCCCACAGAGGATCGAGACCGGTCTCCAGAGGATGAAGACCGCCCACCCCGCATGGATGGACCGACCTGAATTTGCCCCCTTTGTGAGCAATATTCAAGAAAATTTGTTAGAACCATCGAACTATGGTGATGCGGAGAGGCTGTACATCCAGCTGGAGAGTCGGGTCGAACAGATCGAGCACTCTATCGACGATCTGGATCAGCTCATCGCCGGTCTGGGCCAACTGAGATAGGTGAGTACATGATGATCGATACAATTTCTAGCGAAGTCGCAGAGACGGTCCGACAATTCAGGAGCAAGGACTGCCAGTTCCACGCATCGAAGAAGATCCTGAGCGAGGCAAAGATACAGATCAACCGGGGAAATTTTGAAGAAGCGGTGGAGTTGCTCAGAAAATCCCGAAAAAGTGCGGTGCAGGAGGAACAGCTCACAGAAGAACTTCGTATCCTGGAGAAGAGCCTCAAAGATATCGGAAGGCCCAGGACAGATCTTGCATTGATCCGGGATAGGATCCGGGCCGGGGATATCAGTAGCGCACAAGAGGCGCTGAAACAGATAGCTCTGGCGAGTGGGTCCGATATGGAAAACGAACTGAGAGCCCTCCGTGCAGGCGGCGTGGTTGCTGAGGTACCTGCTGATCATGTTGCAGAGCTGTTTGCTCACGAGAAGTACCGGGAAGCCCTCATTGAGTCAGAAATAATCCGCTCTAAGATGTCAGGGCTCAAGGGTATCCACGCAAGGGCGTCAGAGCTCAAAAAAAATATCGCATCACCAGAGCTGCTTGCCCTCTATGACTCCGGGCGGTACGAGGAATTCATCCGAGACGGCGGGCACGCGATTAATCTGATGGAGTCTGCACGGGAAGCCCTTACGGAGGCAGAAATGTTCGGGTCCGTTCCAGATGAGATCGCTACCCTTCTGAAGTCCTCTGCAATCAGCGACCTTGAGTGCGGGGCCCGGCGCCTGAATGACTTCCTCAAGATCGCACGCCCCAACCTCACGGTGCAGCTCGAGCGGGCTCGCTTGAACGCCGATGAATGGACCAGAACGCATCTAATGATTGCCAATATCGGGGATGCGCATGCATTCGAGACGTACGTCACCCTCTCTGAAGACTTCGAGACAAGACGGATCACCCCGGTGACAGTGCAGGCCAGAGAGACGGTGACCCTGGAGTTTGGTATCAGGCCCAGAACGAAAGGAGATATTCCTTTCGAGATATCGCTTCACTACACCGACAGGAACGGGAAAAGATACGATCAGCAGGAAGAGTTCTGGATTGAGGTCATTGGTGCTTCCCCGGGCATGGACTCGACGCCTCCGCTTCATGCAGGAAAGGAAGCAGGAATCTCTGAACTCTTCAGTCGCTACCAGAGCTGGACCTATATAGGAAAGGGGGGATTTGCACGAGTATACAGGGCGAAAAAGAAGGATGGGACGGACGTGGCCGTCAAGGTGCCCACCACCCTCAATGAAAGTACAGGTAAGGCCTTCTTAAACGAGATCCAGAACTGGACCTCACTGGATCACGAGAACATTGTCAAGGTTTACGATTACAATATCATGCCAATACCCTATTTTGAGATGGAGCTCTGTGACTCTTCTCTTGCTGACGTAGACCGACCGGTAGCATGCGATGGAGCCGCCTGGATTCTCTTTAACGTCTGTGAAGGACTCAAATGTGCCCATGCGCAATCTGTTCTCCACCGTGACCTCAAACCGCAGAACATCCTGCTGATAAACGGTATGCCGAAGGTGGCCGATTGGGGTCTTTCGAAGGTGATGACTGAGTCGCAAACAACTACCATCTCAGGCGGGTTCACAGCCTACTACGCCGCCCCGGAGCAGATCACCAACAGGCCGAAAGATCAGAGGACGGATATCTGGCAGCTTGGGGTGATCCTGTACGAGCTGGTCACCGGCAGGTTGCCGTTTACCGGTGAGAGTATGGTCGAGATCGGGATGGCGATCGCAACAGAGGCGCCTGGACGACCGGGTGCGATCCACCCCGATGCAGAACCCCTGGATGCCATCATCCTGAGGTGCCTTGAGAAGAGTCCAGAACAGCGGTACCAGTCGGTAACCGACCTCCAGGGGGACCTTGCAGCATATCTGAAGCTGAACTACGCGGAGTTCTTGAAAGAGAGTATCCAGGGAAACGACCTCCACCGGTCGGCCTACTACTGCGGAGACCTCGTTCTGATCAGCATGAAGATCGGTGATCTGACGGCGGCCTACAAGTACGCAGTCGATCTCGTCAGATATTCGCAGGGGGAGATACAGGCACAGGCAGCCGAGCTCGCAAGACAGCTCAGAACAAGGGTCGAGATGGGGGCGCAGGAACTCCCGGAGGAGTTGATCCGGAAGGCCGAGGTGATCGTGCACCAGGTGAGGGTGCGGTGAGGGGGAGGATGTAGAGAAGGCCGGCTACGGTATTTGCTGACAATACCCATACCCTCCGAGATATGCTTGAAGCCTATCGAGCTACTTTGCGCTTATTCAGTCCATCTGTTTTACTCTTGAGCAGAGAATCCCCACTAATCTACCGGCACACTGAATGAGAAACCGAAATGTTCATTGGGTCTTACCTACATCGGTTTGTTAATCGATCATCTCTCGCTTCGGCGGCGACAGCACCCCCCCGATCTGCGTTTGATGGTACCTGGAGGAAATATGGCCTTATTCTGGAATAAACCGGACACAAAGAAGGCAAAACGCCTGATCAATGAGGGAAAGAGGGCACTCGATCCCCTACAGAAACTGGTCTACTTTGATGAGGCCATCCGTGCAGACCCGGGTTATGCACCGGGATGGGGGAACAAAGGTTATGTTTTGCTCAGCCTTGGAAACTATGATGATGCTCTTGAATGTTGCTCAAGAGCGGTCGAGATCAGCCCTAGCTACTCCCGCGCCTGGGATGCACGCGGAAATGCATTGAGGAAACTGGGGCGGCACGTCGAAGCTATAAAGAGTTACGATAAAGCGATCTCGTTCAAACGGAATTACGCATACCCCTGGAACGGGAAAGGCGATGCTCTCAGGGAGCTTGGACAGTATGGCCAGGCGATCGCCTGTTATGAACGGGCGTTGAAGATCAAGTCACTCTCCTGGGCTTGGAACGGGAAAGGCATTGCGCTCGCTGAACTGGGGGAATTCAATGCTGCCTTGGGCTGTTTTGATAGATCAATTGGCATATCACCGACTTTAATCTGGCCGTGGTACCATAAAGGCAGGGTTCTCGAAGAGCTCGGAAGGGTTCAGGAAGCCGCTCACTGCTACAGAACTGCTTTAAAGATCGATCCCGAATTCCATGATGCAGAAGTCCGACTGACCAGAATCCAGGATATGAAGCCCGATGAATCGGTGAAAGGGGAACTGAACGGAACCGCACCGCAATCGGCTCCTCTCACCGCAGATGACTTCCGGCAAGGGCTTGCGGGTCTCTTTTCGCACGCACAGGGTGTCGGAGAGACTTCGATCGAGGTCAATTCCGGCGAACTCCACCGCTCCCTCGGAGGGTACCCTGGCCCTGATCACCGCATGCCGGTCTGTTGCAGCGTCATGTACCAGGAGATGCGAGAGGGAGACCAGATCCTTACCGCTCCGGCAAAAGGGAAAGGTGCCAGCCTGACGATCCAGTACAGGCTCCCCAGGGTAGGAGGATACGCACCACCTCCTCAACCGGTGCCGGCAGATCCGCAGGGTATTCCTGCAAGTCTCGCATCACAGTACACGAAGAGCACACTCGTAGGTCAGGGCGGGTTTGCACGAGTATTTATGGCTACAAAGCAAGATGGGAGCATCGTCGCGGTTAAAGTCCCGATAGCACCCGATCCGTCGACAGGGAGATCATTCATCGCCGAGCTCCAGAACTGGGTACACCTTGACCACAAAAACATCGTCAGGGTCATCGACTACAACGTCTTACCCATCCCGTTCATCGAGATGGAGTACTGTAGCACCTCATTATCAGCCATGAAAAAGCCGATCAGTGCCCACAAAGCAGCCACGCTCATCCTCAACGTCTGTGAAGGCCTGAAGTACGCCCATACCCGTGGCATCCTCCACCGTGACCTCAAACCGCAGAACATCATGTTCAACGATGGAGTGCCCAAGATCACCGATTGGGGACTGAGTAAGATTGTATCTGCTGCTTCGCTATCCACCTCTCCCTCCTTCACAGCCTACTACGCCGCCCCGGAGCAGATCACCAACAGGCCGAAAGATCAGAGGACGGATATCTGGCAGCTCGGGGTGGTCCTGTATGAGCTGGTCACCGGCAGGTTGCCGTTTACCGGTGAGAGTATGGTCGAGATCGGGATGGCGATCGCAACAGAGGCGCCTGGACGACCGGGTGCGACCCACCCCGATGCAGAACCCCTGGATGCCATCATCCTGAGGTGCCTTGAGAAGAGTCCGGAGCAGCGGTACCAGTCGGTAACCGACCTCCAGAAAGATCTCGCAGCATATCTGAAGGCGAACTACGCTGAGTCACTGAGGGAGAGTATCCAGGGAAATGACCTCCACCGGTCGGCCTACTACTGTGGAGACCTCGTTTTGATCAGCATGAAGATCGGTGATCTGACGGCGGCCTACAAGTACGCAGTCGATCTCGCCAGATACTCACAGGGGGAGATACAGGCTCAGGCAGCCGAACTGGTAGCGCAGGTCCAAATGAGAGTCGAGATGGGGGCGCAGGAACTCCCGGAGGAGTTGATCCAGAAGGCCGAGGTGATCGTGCACCAGGTGAGGGTGCGGTGAGGTGACGGGATGAGCGCTCTCGATGCTGCATACGAGATGCTCCGCTCCACGACCGCGAGATAGCGCAACGGATGCTTGATGGGGGTCTCTGGTCGAGTGCGAGGCTGACCCCCTGGAACTCGGTCAACATATCAAGGAGAACAGGAATCAATCCAGGTTTTACCGGGCAGCGCCTGGGGGGTCTTCGGGTGGCGTGAGAGGGGGGCCTCTCCTCCCCCTCAGAGGCCAGAACCAAAACAGGGCTCTGAGGGCTTGGACGATAGTTATGTTCCAGGTACAGTCTGCCTTGTTGCCGTCACGGACGGTGGTGGTGAACGGGATCCCGAGCGGATCGCAGACAAGATCCGGTCTCCTCTCTTTGCTGCGCCCTCGGCAGATGGTGGGAGCGGGAGGGTTTTTTTGTTCCCTCGGAGGCGCCATATAGGGAGATCGAGGTCTGGCGGGCAGGTGCACCAGGAGAAACGCCGGCCGGCTCACCACAGAGGTGCAGGCAGCAAAAAGAAAGATGTTTATCTTTCGGGGGTGAAGGGCGGCGGAGCGCCCGTCCCCGATCTCGCGACCGGGGTCTTCCCGCTACGCCCCGAGAGCCCCGCAAGATAAATTTGGGAGTTCGACTCCGTTGCTAAAATGAGAGGAGGGGCTCCGTGAGGGGTAGCGACTGGGCGGGTATTTTTCAAGATCGCCGATCTCCTCTGAAATAACTGTTTTTGCGCACATCCCATAGGATGAGCGCCGGCGAGAGGTTTTATAAGATATGAAATATCATATAAATATGAAAAATATGATTATTGCAACGTGAGAACGCTGCACCAAATTCTCCACAAAGACACATTGGGATACCCAGGGAGAGATGAAGCGACACATGGCCACACTCGCACATCAACTATCGGCCAGTTGAAACCGGGGCTCTCCTGCCTGATGTTTTATGGGGTGACTGAGAACATGTTTCATAACCACCGTTTCCACCACAATCACGACAGCAGGAAACACATCTTCGGGATGGTCAAGGTCGGTGAGCGCGGCCAGATCGTCATACCGAAAGAAGCCCGTGAGATCTTCGATATCAAACCGGGGGATACGCTGATGATCCTCGGCGACGAGGAGCGCGGACTCGTCGTCGTCAAGGCGGAGAGGTTCCGGAAGATTGCAGAAGAGATGCTCCGGATCTTTGAAAGACCGCCGGAAGAGCCGCCGGAAGAGTGAACCTGGATGTATACGGAAGTATCACATCAGGGCGTCGAATCCTTGCCGACCATACATGTCAGTGATCTGACGAAGGTATTCGGCGGTCTCGTCGCTGTAGACAGCATATCGTTCACCATCGAAAACGGCGAGATCTTCGGTCTCCTTGGCCCGAACGGAGCAGGAAAGACGACGATTATCTCCATGCTCGCAACGATGCAAAGCCCCACATCCGGCACTGCGACGGTCAACGGCCACGACATTGCAACCGATGAAGATGGTGTCAGGAAATCCATCGGTATCGTCTTTCAGGACCAGAGTCTGGACGAAGAGCTGACGGCATATGAGAACATGGACTTCCACGGTCGCCTCTACCGGATCCCCGGAGAGATACGCCAGAAGCGCATCGGCGAACTCTTGACCCTCGTCGGCCTTGCTGACAGAAAAGATGACCTCGTCAAGACCTACTCGGGCGGCATGCGCCGACGACTCGAGATCGCCCGGGGACTGCTCCACGAACCAAAAGTGCTCTTTCTTGATGAACCCACGCTCGGCCTCGACCCGCAGACGCGAAACCACCTCTGGGAGTATATCGAGCAGTTGAACCGCGAAAAGGGCATCACCATCATCCTCACCACCCATTACATGGAAGAAGCCGATCGGCTCTGTGACCGCATAGCGATCATCGACCACGGAACGATCATCGCGCTTGATACCGCAGAGAACCTGAAAGACTCGCTTGGCGGCGATCTCATCACCATAACCTCACCCGATCCCGATGCGATTGCCAACCTTCTGACTGTTCCCTGGATCCTGGGGATCGAGCGCCGCGACGACATGGTGACGATCCGCCTGCAGGATGCCGACCGGCACATTCCCGGGATCGTGACCGCCATCCACCAGAACGGCATCGGCATCACCTCCCTCACGGTGAGGAAACCGACGCTTGAGGATGTCTTTTTGCATTATACGGGAAGGACGATCAGGGATGAGGCGACTGGGAAAAAGGCGGTACGAATGTTTCATCGGGCAGGGAGGCGGTAGATACGGATATCGTCTATACGATCTGGTTGCGCAGCATCAAACGCTATCTGCGCTCAAAGAGCAGGATCATCGGCAGTCTCGGTATGCCGCTCTTCTTCATGCTGGTGCTCGGGTTCGGGCTGAACTCGATCATCCAGATCCCGGGTGCCGGAGAAGAGGGGTATATGGGGTTCATCATCCCCGGCATCGTGGCCATGAGCGTTCTCTTCACCTCGGTCTTTTCGGGGATCCAGATCATCTGGGATAAACAGTTCGGGTTTCTGAAAGAGACGCTCGTCGCCCCGGTCTCTCGCCTTGAGATCATGCTCGGCCAAACGCTCGGAGGAGCGACGACGGCGGTCATCCAGGGGTTGATCATCATGGTGCTTGCACTCTTCATCGGGCTCAAGCCCATCAGCATCGCCGGATTTCTGATCGCCGCCGGGTTCATGGCGCTGATCGGCGTGACCTTCACAGCGTTCGGCATCGCCATCGCATCGAGGATGGAGGATATGCATGGCTTTCAACTCATCATGAACTTCGTGATCTTCCCCATATTCGGCCTCTCCGGAGCGCTCTTCCCCATCGATGGTCTGCCTGCCTGGTTCCGGCCTCTGGCGCTTGCTGATCCCCTGACCTACGGTGTCGAGGGGATACGTTACGGCCTTTCCGGAACAGCGCAGGTCAACCCGCTCGTAAGCCTCGCCGTTCTTGGCGGATGCGCCTTGCTTGCGACCGTCGCCGGGGCGTACCTCTTCCGGAAGATCCGCATCTAAAAAGGAGAAGGCGGGTAAGCCGCTACTTCCCCACCGNCCTCTTTATCCTCGCAAGCGGAGATGAACGCTACAGGAACGCCGAGAGGAACCCGGCAAACTCATCGTCCCCCCCCGTACCGTTCCCGGGCTCCGAGGATGGGACGGCACGGATCCTGAATCTCCTGATGGAAGAGACACGCGGTCTTTCGATATCCGATATATCCCGGAGGATCAACCTCAACCGCAGCTCGACGGCCAAGTATCTGGGTATGCTCGTGACGGCGGGCCGCGTCGAGATGTACGTCATCGGTTCGGCGAAGGTGTACCGCATCTCCTTCCGGCCCTCCCTCCTTGAAGTCTTTGACTACATCCAGGAGAGCGTGATCGTCATCGATTCGGACCTTACGGTGCGGGGCATCAACCCGGCCTGCTGCACCCGCCTCGGCCTTACAATGGAAAAAACCGTCGACAGAGCCGCAGTCTCGATCTCATCTGTGTTTCTGGAGGAACTGGTCGCTTCGGAAACGTTTGCCCGGGCAATCCGGGGTACCGAACAGATATCGGAGATCCGGGCGGGCCCGGCAGCCGGGGCGCGGTGCCGGGCGACGTATATCCCGGTAGTGCTGTCTAACGGCCAATACGGGGTTGCTATAACGCTCAGGGATGCGTCGGCAGAAGGCGCCGGCCGTTAAAAAATATAAAGGGTCCCGGATAGCCGCCCGGGGGGAGGACAGAGANTTCCTTCCCCCGNTCAGTATTGTTGTACATCGATAACTTCAAAAGGTATTAGTTCGTAAAAATGAACATATGTTCGGATCTTCGAACAGCATCTCCGGGACATCGTTCGCGCTTCTCCGATTCCTGGGGAGACACTATCGTGACGGGTTTTACGTTCGCGAGATCGCCCGGCTGCTCGGGCTGGGAGCGGGCACGGTCAGCGAAACCCTCGCCCGTCTCTCGGATGCCGGTCTCGTTCACCGGGAAGAACGAGGGCGGCTTGTGATCTACCGGGCAGCGATGGAAAGCCCGCTCCTCCGCGAGGTGAAAGTTTGCGCCACACTCATTGAGATCAACCCGTTGATACTCCGCCTGCAGGGAAACNCGACGAGGATCATCCTCTTTGGAAGCTCGGCAACCGGCGACGACACCCACGAGAGCGATATNGATCTCTTCATCGAGACGGAGGACGCAAAGACCGTGGCAGAGGACGTTGCCGTGGTCCAGGCCAGGCTCGATCGCGACATCTCGCCGATCATCCTCACGCCCAGCGGGTTCCGTTCTCTGAGAACTACCGATCGTGCACTCTACGAGCGTATCCTGAAAGGAAAGATATTGATCGAGGAGTACTATGAACTATCGGTTTGAGCAGTGCCTGGAGCGGGGAAAGATTGTTCGTATCCCGGTCGACCGAGAACTGGTCGCAAAAGAGATGCAGGAAGCAAAACAGGACTTGATTGCTGCAGAACACTCTCTTGCGGAGAGAAATGCGAAGTGGGCGATCATCTAGGGTTACTATGCACAGTTCCACGCCCTCCGTGCTCNGATATTCGTCGGANGATACCGTGAAAAGAGCCATTCCTGCCTTCGGTACGCTATCGAGGNTCTCTATGTCGATGAAGGTCATCTTTCAGCATTGATACTCGAAGACTTCAATTTCGCCATGCGCACACGTGAAAGCGCAGATTGCGGATGTGTTTATCTTTCGGGGCTCTCGGGGGCGTAGCGGGAAGTCCCCGGTCGCGAGATCGGGGACGGGCGCTCCGCCCCTTCGTCATATTCCCAGGGGGTTACCAGAAAGAATATATCATTGTAAGGACAAGTAATACCTGTATGCTTCGAGCCTACAAGTATCGGATGCATCCCAGTCAGGAGCAGGTTGCCTCTCTCATGCAACACATCCATGCCTGTCGGTTTGTGTACAACAAAGCAATCCAGAAACTTGCCCGATGCCACGAGAAG
>JGI24709J26583_10004110_pt1 | contig 11148 bp, 14 predicted proteins | sample BioPla2DNA1_FD_26583 | JGI IMG/M metagenome (IMG submission 26583) | reverse complement strand
TGAGTTTAAAAAGGCGAGGAGCACTTTTGCCCCTACCTCCGTTGGTGAGCGAACAGAAAAGCTATTTATGGTTAAAAAAGGATAAATAGAAGGATAAGATGTATTAGCTACTACATCTTATTTTTTTATTATAGAATAATATATAGAGAGATATTAAATAATAGAAGAAAGGATTGATAAATTTTGCTAAATCGTTCTAAAAATATAATTACTATATTTGGATTCGTATTTTTATATCTGTTAATAACATTAGCTATTGTATTACCAATATTTATAACTGGATATGATTTAACAGTGTCACAAGCATTTGCTTATACAATGTTAATATTTACTGAAATTATATTAATGTCATTTAGTGGTTTCGGTGCATATATTTGGTTATTGTTACTTGCTATTATAATGGCTTATATTATTTATACCCCAAGAGATGAAATTACAAATCCTTTGGAAGAAGAAACATCTAAAGTAGAAACTCCCCGAGAAGAAAATTCTGAAGTAGTGGAAGAAGTAAAAACTTCTGAAAGAGAAGAAACTCCAGAGACAAAGGAAGAACCTACAATTACAAATGAAGAAGTAAGAGAATATCTAAAACATCTTGATGAAAGATTACTTCGTTTTGAAACAACATTAGATGAACAAAAAAATCTTACTTATACTTCAGATGAAGAAATTGAAAATATTGGAAAATAAAAGTCTACAAATCGTAGGCTTTTTTATTTATAGTTATTATATATTTTTATTGACACTTAAATTTTATTATGATATAATATATATATAAAATAAAGAAAGGAAATTAGAAGAAATACTTCTAATTTTAAGGAAAGTTAAAATGGCACGTACTAAAACTTTTGAGGTTGAATCATCTGTAATTAAATCTTTCTACGCCACAAACGAGGGAGACGGACTAGTAGTAGAACTAGTTTCTGGAGATGTATATTCTTATCCGTCAGCAACTAAGAAAATCGTAGAAGATTTTATTAAAGCAGAAAGTAAAGGTAAATTCTTCGTTAAATATATTAAACCACTTCCATATAAAAAACTCTAATAGTTTTGGAAGTTTACTCGTTTAGTGAAAGGAAAGAGATAGTGGATAATAATATTAAAATTATTACTAGTGTATTTAATAATTCTCCATTAAGAATTTCTGTTTCATATCTTAAAAATGGAGATTTGAAACAACTTGCTATTTATAGTGAAGATATTAATTCTTTTATTGCAAAAGACCCTAATTTGGAAACGGAATCTGACTTTGTTAATGCTTTTGTTAATAATAAAGATGAACTATTAACAAAATTAGTAAATCGATATGACTTAGTTTCTAAAGATGAAGCAAATGATATTGTATCTTCTAATTTGAAAAAAGAAGTTGATATTAATAAAGTAGCTGTACCGTTACAACAATTTATTTTAGATTTACTTAATAGTAAGGAATATACAGAAGAAGATGTTAAAGCTTGGTCAACTTTTGCTAAACGTTTACAAAAGAATATTGACCCATATATTCGTCAACAATTATTTGACTTTTTACATTATTTAATTGTTACGGAGAAATCTTTAGCTCTTACTCCAGAGGGAGAGTTTATTGCCTATAAAGGTGTTAAGGATAATTTAGATTCATATCATTCTGGATATGCTTATGTAGACAATGAACGAGTAGTCGGAAATGTTCCAAACAAAATTGGTTCTACTATTTCTATGAAACGATATGACGTTCAAGCAGACCCAGCTAGTCTATGTTCTTTTGGTTTGCACGTAGGTTCATATTCTTACGCTAACAACTTTGGACAAACTGTTCTTTTAGTAAAAGTAGCTCCCGAAGATGTAGTTTCAGTTCCTAATGATTATAACGGTCAAAAATTACGTTGTTGTAAATATAAGGTTCTTAAAGCAGTTGATACACCTATTAAAAATAAAGTGTATAAACCTATGAATTCCGATATTATGATTACAGATTTACCAGATGAATATTTTGAAAAAGATGACACGCTTTCAAATTTGTCTGATTTTGATGATTTATTTTATATTTAAAGGATAAAAAATTATTATGAAATTTATTTTTAAACTAGCAGGTATTGCAACAGGAGCTTTCCTAGGAACTTACATCTATGAGAAAGTAGTACATCAAGATAAAAAAGAAAAAGATGTAGAAGAAGAAAAACCTAGAGAAGATATTGAATTTGACGTAGAAGACATTAATACCGCTGATAGTCTTAAAGAAATGACTGACGAGGATATTTCTTCCCTTGGCGTTTAAAGGCGATATTAGAAATATAAAGTTTAATGCTCGTATGCCTATTAGGGCTACAGTTGAATGCTTTACAGAAATTGCTAAATTAGGTAAAGTCTTCTCGGAAGAAGAAGTTATTGACGAAATTAAACATAGTCAATTATATTTGGATAATATGTTATCTAATGATGATATTGTTCAAATTATTACTAAACTTAAAGATAAAAATATTATAAAATAGCGTTCACATACGCTATTTTTTTGAGGAGTCTAAAAAATGAAAGAATTTATTAAATTATTTAACCTAATTGAAGATTATAAAAAATCTCTACCTAAAAAAGAATCTTTTGTTCTTTATCAAAAAGATGATTTTAGATTTGTCTTTACATATGAAAAAGATAATAATATTCTTAGTATTTTCAAAGGTTGTGAACAAGTAGCTTTTGTCAGCACTGATACAGTTTCTTTTACTAGAAATATTCAATATCCAATATTTAAAGCAGAAAACATTTTGGAAGTCCTAAAAAAGAAAATGACTACAGAAAGTAATACTGTTGTATCTGATTTTAAATCTTTTTATATTGCTATTAAAGAACTAACGAATAAGCTTAATAGTGCTATTGAAGAATCTGATAATATTAATAAACTTACTGGATATAATTCTAATGAACTTAATTCTACAATAGAAAATTCTTTAATTGATTATGGTTATCAAGTTTACGTCCAAACTATTATCTTCCAAGATATCCCACAAACATATATAGAAGTATATTCTGGGGAAGACGAAGATGATAGTACTAAAATCTTTGAATTTGTAAGTAAAACTGACGGTAGTTTTAATAGTGTAGGTTATTCTTTATTCACACTCGGAGATGAAAACTATTCTGCTATTTTCAAACTTATTTCAACACTTATAAATAAAAGTTTGAAAGAGATATTGCCTAATAGTTAGCTTTCTGATATAATAAAAGAAAAAAAGATTAGAAAGTATTAGATTATGCAAACAGTCTCAGATTTTAGTAAACTTATAAAAAAATGCTTAGAGCTACCTATTGAAGCTCGTGAAACTCGTATTAATAATTTTAAACGATATGCTAAGCCAATTAATGAACAAGATACAGAATACAGAAAAAATGGACATATATTCTATATTCAAGACTTTGTAGATAAACTCATTATTTCTTTTGATATTTCTGGGGTATACGATGATGAATTCTATTCTAACGTAGGACAGATATGTATCGAAAATGGAACTGTATCATTGTTTCTTGATAAATATTCTAATGAAGATAAATTTCCATTTGACAAGGAGATTGTTCAAGAATTCTTTATTAATATGGTGGCATTCTTCTTCGAATAATATTATAAAAGAAGTATCCAATTAAGATACTTCTTTTTCTTTTAGAATAATATTAATAGAAAAACTAAAATTTAGAAAAGATTATTATATGAATAAAGATATTAAACAAACTATTAAAATCATTCAACAAGAACTTAAAACTGATTTCGATATTGCTCTTTTTGAGTATGAAGAATCTAACATCAAAGCTCTTAATATTCAAAAACTTAAAAAAGATAAAATTAATAAAATATATTCTTCTGATAATTTCTTAGAACTTTTAGATTTACTAAATGCTTTATATGTAATTAGGCTTAACATAATTTTTCCTATTAATAAATACTATTCTAAAAAGATTGATATTATGTGGTTCTTAGGTTCTATAAAATCTTATCCTATCGAACAAAAATATATATCTCTCTTTAATATTTTATTGAAAAATGAATTGATAAATAGTAATTTATGGGATAAAGCTAAAAATATGTCTCTTCATTATGGAGATACTATTGAAACAATTTCTAATAAATATTTAACTGTAAAATCTCTTGACGTAAAAGAAATGAATTTGATATAATATATATATACATAAAAAATAAGAGAAGAGGTCATAAATGAGTGATAAACTTAAAAAATATATGAAACAGCTAGCAGAGATTCATAAAGAAGAAGAAGCTGTTAATAAAGAATATGCTGAAATTGAAGCAAAACTAAAAGAAGTCGGGCAAAAAAGACTCAATATTTTGATTAGAAAAGAAAAAGTAAGACAAATTTTAAGAGAGATGTAGTATGACTTTAAAAGACACTGTTTTTCGCTTTTGGGATAGTAATATAGAAAAATACGGTTTGGATAATTACCAAACTGATTTTATTAGATTTATTGGAACAAATACATCTTCTAATGAATATAATAATATACTTGCTACTCTTGTTAATAAACTAAAAGAAAAGCCTAAAAATGTTCTTTGTTTTGATAATTCTATTCCTATGCAGATTGATTTTAATCTTGCTCAATCTATAAAATCGGAATTGGCTACTATGGATATTACTTCCTTATCCACTCAAAACATTGTAATGTTTAAAAACGAAGAGCTCAATAATAAATTTTTGGAAGCCTTAGAATATACTGTTAATCTTGCTATTAGACAAGAATCTTTTACAGAGTCTATTCTTCGTAATAACTTTATAGTTAATTTATTATTATATACTTATATTCACGTCCTAGAAGCAAATATTGATTTTACTAATATAGATTATGTACATAATAAAGCTGTATATTATGGAAATATTAATAGAAATGAAATATATTTCCTAATACTTTTATCTAAATTTGGCTTTGATGTATATTATATTAATCCATTAAATAATCCTTCTAGTAAATTATTTAATGAAATTGACACTGACAATCTTAGTAACCAGATTTTAGAATCTGGAGTAATCCCAATTGAGACTTTAGCAACTAAAGCGAATCAAGGAACTGTTATTGAACAAGTTAATTCTTTTATTAGCAGTATAGAGAATAGTACAGAAAATGTTTTTACTAATTCTGGTCTCTTTAAACCTTGGCAATTCCGCTCAGGAAATACCGTACCTGTTTTTTATAGTTCTTCATTAATTGATTTAAAAAATAATTTCGATGTACAAGCTAGAATGAGAGAAGGGTTTAAGGTTATTAACGATAAAGTCTATATTCCTCATTTCTTCTGGGAAATTCAAGGAGAATATAAAGACTTTAAAAAATATTCGGAACTCGTCAAACAATTTAAAGATAATCCTAATACTATATATATTACTAATAACATTCCAGTAGAGATGAATTTAGAGGATAGATTTAAATTACCATTCTGTCAAAATTCAGACGGTACTTTTAATCCAGAAAAAATAAAACAATTATCATTTTATAAATACGATAAATATGATAATATCTTCCAAGATTTTATTATTAATAAGATTAATGAATTATTAAGTAGAGAAGGATTCTTTACACAAGATTTTGATAAAGAAGATATTCTTATTCTATGTTTAATATTATTAAATCTACCAGCTGAAATTAGAAGTCAAATAGATAGTTTTGATTTCCCAAATGAAGTTCCTAAATTAGTTTTATTTTATGAATATGAAACTAGTATGAATTTAGAAACTTTTGCAGTAATAGCCTTGCTAAATCAAATAGGATTTGATATAATAGTGCTAACACCTGCTGGCTTAGTAGGACTTGATAAATATATAAATAAGAGTTCTTATAATTCAATTCGATTAGATAAAGTGAATTATAGCAGAACATCAAAAGACGTTCTACGAAAAGCTAGTAAGAAGATTTTCCGCATATTTTAAGGAGACATAACAAAATGCAGTTTAATTTAATTAAGGATTCTTCAATTACATCTGAATCTAATGTAGCTCCTTCAGTTTCAATGCAAGAAGTGCAAGAATATAAGATGAAGTTACGTCAAGCACCAGAAGTTATTGCAATTAAAGAACACCAAATTGATTTGGCAAATGGTAATTCAATTGTTAATTATGGTGATAAACCAGCACAAGGAATCTCTACTATTTCTGATTCTTTGCTTACAAATATTAAACGACCTGATATTGATACTTCAGGAGAAATGATTGGGCAACTTACTAAACTTATTAAGAAATTTGATATTTCCGAAGTGGAAAAACTTCCTAGTACAGCTTCTCCTCTCGAACGAGTATTTAATACAGCTAAGAAAAAAATTGATAGACTCCTAGCTAAATATGAAGACCTTGGTAAAGAAGTAAATGAAATTTCCAATATCCTAATGAAAAATCAAGTAGAAATTGAAAAATCTAATCAAGTTCTTCATCAACTTATGGAATCTAATAATCAATACTATAATGAATTAGAAAAATATATTGTAGCTGGTGAAATGGCTCTAGAAGAAATTGACGATTATACTAATCAACTTCAAGCACGTACTGATATGTCAGAAGAAGAAAAACAACTTACTCTTCAAAAACTTAACTTGTCTCGTAATATTCTAGACAAACGTGTATATGACCTAAGATTAGCAGAAGCCCTTGCTCTTCAAACAGCTCCTATGCTTGCTTCAATGCAATGGACTAACTACAATCTTATGCTTAAGATTAAATCTGCTGGTATTATTACTCTTCCAGCATTCAAACGTGGTATTATTCAAGCTGTTGAACTTAAACGTCAAACTATTGTTTCTAAATCACTTCAAGACCTTGATAATGCTACTAATGAATTAATTCTTAAAAATAGTCAAAATACAGCTAACTTATATATTGAAAATACTCGTAGAGCTGGCGAAAGCTTGATTTCTATTGACGCCCTTAAAGAATCTTATCAAACTATTCAAAATAGTCTTGGTGAGGCTAGACGTATTTCTGAAGAACAAGCTAAAAAACGTATTACAGATACGCAACAATTGGAAGTGCTTACATTGGAAATGAAGAAAAATGCTTCTGGTAATGCTATTTCTACAAATAGTTCTTCTAATCTATTACTAAAATAAAAAGAAAGAGAGTGATATTTAATTTGTGGATTTTAGTACTCTTACTAAAGAACAATCAACACCCAAAAATCTACTAAATCTACAAAAAGGTGAAAAACTTGATTTGACAAAAGCTTCACCGAGTCTTAAAAAAGTTATCCTTGTGACGGTCGTATGGGAGACCTTAACACTCTTCTAATGGAATACGTAAAATAACTTATTGTAGAAAGGAACTTTTATGGGATTCTTCTCAAAACTTATTAATAAAGAAGGTAATACTAATATTACCCCTAATACAGAACATATTTCAACAGTTAGTACTGAAGATTTCTCTAAACTAGAAGAAGTTAAACTTAGTGATAAAAAAGAAGGTTTGCTAAATTTAAATAAAGGTCAATTTCTTAACCTTACTAAAACTAATATGAATCTTATTAATATTAGAGCTGCTGCTGGTTGGGATTTTGAAGAAGGCGAACCAGTCTACGATTTAGACTTGGTTGCTTATTTACAAAATGCTGAAGGTGTAAAAGGNACTGTTTATTACGGTNACAAACGCCATTATGGCATTTTCCTAGAGGANGATAATTTGACTGGTGAAGGNGAAGGCGATGATGAAAATATTTATGCTCGCCTTGACTTATTAGAGAAAGATATTACTAAAATTTCTTTCGCTGTNGTTATTTATATGGCTGGTAGACGAAAAGTATTTTCTAAAGTTAAAAATGCTTTTATTCGTCTTGTAAATGAAGATACTGATGAAGAAATTATTCGTTTTAACCTTTCAGATGAGGGTGGTGATAATACTGCTGTATTGGCAGCGGATTTAATTAAAAATGATGACGGCTGGAATTTTGTTCCTGTAGAAAAATATTCAAAAGATGATATCAAATCTCTTGGTAAAAAATTAGATAAATAAATGAGGTATTAATAAAAATGGATTTTTCAAGCTTTGGTAGTGCACAAACTACACCCAATCAACCTATTTCACTAAATTTGACAAAAGGTCAAACACTTAATCTTACTAAAACAGCTCCTTCTCTTCGTGAAGTTAAACTTGGACTTGGTTGGGACGTAGCTGTTGCTGGTACTAATTTTGACCTAGACGCTTCTGCTTTTGTTCTCCGTAATGGGAAACTTGTAAATTCATCAGATGTTGTGTTCTATAACAACCCTACTGGTCAAGGTATTACTTACGGTGGCGATAATCGAACTGGAGCTGGTGAAGGTGATGATGAAACAATCTCTGTAGACCTTAGCGCTCTCCCTTCTGATGTAGATAAAATCGTATTCGTAGTGACTATCTATAATGCTCAACAAAATCAACAAACTTTCGGTATGGTAAAAAATTCTTATATTCGTCTTGTAGATGAAACTTCTAATAATGAAATCGCTCGTTACGAACTTAAAGAAAACTTCTCTACTGAAACTGCTGTACTTTTTGGGCAACTAGAAAAAGATTCAGCTCAAAGTTGGCACTTCCATACTTTGGGTGAAGGTAAAGTAGGAGACCTTAACGCTCTAGCTATGCTTTATAATTAAAATTTACTAGTAGTAATTTCACAATTTAATATGGTTCCTAGTTTTTTAGGAACTATATTTTTTTAGAAAAAGGAGATTAAATTTTGAATAAAAAAGGTCTTACTTCTCAACAAGTAGAAGTAAATCGTGAAAAATACGGAACTAACGCTCTATCTGTTAAAGAAAGTCAATCTGTATGGGAAATGTTTGTAGATTCCTTTAAAGACCCTTGGATTATGATTCTGGCTTTCGCTTTTGTTGTAAAATGTGTACTTAATATTTATAGTACAATTTCTGGAGTAGGTGATGTAAACTGGTTTGAAACAATTGGTATCGTTATTGCTATTATCCTTTCTACTGGTGTAGGTACTTATTCTAGCTATAAAAACGAACAAGATTATAATGCTCTACAAGCAGAAAGTTCTAAAATTATTTCTAAAGTTTATCGTGACGGTAAACTTAAAGAAATTATGATTGATGACATTGTAAAAGATGACCTAGTTCTTTTGCAAGCTGGTGATAAAATCCCAGTTGACGGTATTATTATTAGTGGTAATGCTAAAGTAGACCAAGCAGCTCTTACTGGTGAGTCTGAAGAAGTTAAAAAAGAAGAACTTGGTGATAATGAACTTCCTCAAGAAGATAAAATACTAGTCCTACTTATAATAAATATAAAGTCTTCCGTGGCTCTACAGTGATGAGTGGTGAACTTGTTATTAAAGCTACAGAACTGGGTGATAATACTCTTCTTGGTTCTATTAATACTTCTCTTCAAGAAGATTCTATTAAATCACCGTCAGCAGAAAAACTTGAAAAACTTGCTAAAAATATTGGTATTCTTGGTTATTCTGGTGCTGGACTTTATACTGTTATTAGACTTATTCAAGAATTGTTTATTAATAAAACTTCTGGTGTAGGTTTATTCGCTACAGTCGTAGAAATTATTATGTATGCTATTACTATTATTATTATGGCTGTCCCAGAAGGACTTCCTATGATGTTGGCTCTTGTAAGTTCTATGAATGGTCGTAGACTTAGTAAACAACATATCCTAGTTCGTCATTCTGATAGTATTGAAACTGCTGGATATATTAATAAACTATTTTCTGATAAAACTGGTACAATTACTGAAGGTAAACTTTCTGTAGTAGATTTTATCCTTGGTAATGGGATTGTTGATAAATTTGAAAACCTTAATATTAAACAAGAAATTATTAATGGTATTGGTCTTAATAATGATTCTAATGTTGTAGATGACGAAAAAGGAAATAAACACGCTTCTGGTTCTAATAATACAGACCGTGCTCTTCTTGACTTCCTTATTAAAACTGATAACCTTGATTTTGATGATAGTACTATTATTAGTAAAGAAGAATTCAACTCTGCTAATAAATTTGCTAGTGTAACTCTTAAAGACGGTACTAAATATATTAAAGGTGCTCCAGAATTTATCCTTACTGATATTAAATACTATTTGGATAAAAATGGAGAAGTTAAAGAATTTACTACTTCTATTAAAGATAAATTTGAAAAAGCTTCTGTTGAACAAGCTTCTCGTGCTATGCGTATCCTAGCTATTATTAAAGAAGTTAATAATGAAAAAACTCTTATTGCTGGTGTATGTATTCGAGATAATGTACGTGAAGGTATTTCTAATACTGTTAAAGTACTTAATAAAGCTGGTGTTGACGTAGTAATGGTTACTGGAGACAGAAAAGAAACTGCTGTTGCTATTGCTAAAGAAGCTGGTATTATTAATTCTGATGAAGATGTAGTTCTTACTCACGAAGAATTGGATAATCTATCTGATAATGAAGTTAAAGGATTACTTTCTAAACTTAAAGTCGTGGCTCGTGCATTGCCTAATGATAAGAAACGACTTGTAAAACTTTCCCAACAACTTAATCTAGTTGTCGGAATGACTGGTATGTAAAATTGCCCTATACTATGGTGACATAGTGTATGAATTCCCTTGAATTGCTGGAACTGACTAAAGCTTTTATTACTACAACATAAACTTGAAACAAAGTTAAGTGTGAATGTTGCCGAAAGGCTGAAAGAAAATAAAAGATACTATAAGCTGAAAAAAAGCTTCTTAATTATTTTAGAATCATTTACAGATTAGGAAGTGCTAAGTAGTGTAAACAATGCAGAATCAGCAGGTAAGCCTCGAACAGAGGAAACTTCATCGACTATATATGTAGTATCAAGTGATACGAAGTGGGGGAACAACTTAAAAGTTTGACTTTTAAGCTGAAGATATAGTCAGTACGTGTATTGAAGAAATACAGATGTAATGTGAGAATAAAAACTATTAAAGAAGAACTCATATTACTGCAATAGATTAACGACCTATTGTGAACATATTAGGACGGTGTAAATGATTCCCCAGCCCTTAAATCAGCAGACGTTGGATTCTCTATGGGAGACGGTACTTCTGTAGCTCAAGAAGCTAGTGACATTGTTATTGTTAATAACTCTCTAAGCTCTATCGAAAAAGCTATCCTTTACGGAAGAACTATGACTCGCTCTGTGCAAAAATTCCTTATGTTCCAACTTACTGTTAATGTAGCTACTATCGCTAT
>JGI24709J26583_10004109_pt1 | contig 11149 bp, 10 predicted proteins | sample BioPla2DNA1_FD_26583 | JGI IMG/M metagenome (IMG submission 26583) | reverse complement strand
TTCAATTGATACATTAAGTTTAAACTGGGACTATAAAAAATAACTTTAAATGATTAAGATATACAAAAAACGGAGTATAAAGCATATGTACTCCGTTTTTTTCCTTTGATATTATTTTAGGGGAAGGTGTGCAATTACTTCAGTATCTAATATAGGTGAAAAAGAGGGAACTCTTCTCATTGATGCAAAGTTACTAATTAATAATATAAATAAAATTGTAAGTAAAAGAAATACAATTGAACGTATAATATGTTTTTTTTGAAGAGTTATAAAATAAACATTTTTCATAAAAAAAACCATCCTTTTGATAATAAATCATTTTATAATATCTATTCATTTAAATTTTAAAATAGAATTTAATGCAAAAAATAATTTTAAAAAAATTTTAAATTATTTGAATAAAAAAATAATAAAAGGTTAATACTTAAATTGACCTCACAAAATACATTTTAACCCCCTAATAAATGCCTTGGTGTAATGCTTGGGCATTTATTTTTTTCCTTTCATTAATATTTCTATAATGGTATAATATACGAAAGACTTAAGATTTATGGAGGGATATACCATTATATTTAGTCATTTAGCAAAAAAGGTGATAAGTTTGCCTAAAGACAATTCTAAACTGATTTTAAAAGGTCCTACTGGAAGTGGTAAATCCACTTTGTTATTGGAAAGATACAAATATATGGTGTCAGAACTTAAAATACCCAGCGAAAAAATACTTATTCTCCTATTAAACAGAACCCAATCATTAGAGTGGAGAACTAAAACAATACTTGACCATTCTGGGGCTATTTTAAGGACTTCCTATTATGGATTTATACAGGAAGAAATAAAGACATATTACCCTATTTTATTAAAAAATTGCCATGAAATAAAAAATAAAAATGTAAAACCGGTGTTTTTGACCTTTGAGGCAGCCCAGTTTTTAGTGTCTGTAGTTATTGAGTGGAGAAGACAAAATAAAGGGGCTTTTGAAGGGGTTACCTCCTTTACAGACCGTCTTGCAATTGACCTTACTTCAAACCTGGTAAGGGCTGCCATTTCAGATATTCCATATGATGAAATAGGAAAGAGGCTGTATTCTGCTTTAGAAAAAAAGGATGAGTTAAAAAAGAACATATATGTTGAAGCAGATGACATTTTAAAAAGATATAGAAAACGCTGTATAGAGCTTGGAATATTTGATTTCGGAATGGCTGTGGAACTTTATAATAATTATCTTTTAAAAGATTCTACATATAAAGAGCAATTATTTAAAAGAATTCAGCACCTTATTGTAGATAATATAGAAGAATGTGTTCCAACGGAAGTTGATTTTATAAATATGCTGATGCCAAATCTTAAAACATGTCTTTTAGCATACAATCATGAAGGTGGCTATGGGGAGGCTTTTGGCAGCAATCATGAATATACAAAAAGACAGTTGATAGATAAATTAAAAACCGTTGAAATGCAGGAATGTTATACATGCAAGGAGTTTATGACTGAGTTTTCAGATATGTTGTTTGACAATATAAGGAATGGGAAAACTTATAAATTTAAATCAAGACCTGAAATTGAAAGGGTACCTCCTTTTGAACTTAGAAGTGAAATGCTTGAAAATATAGGTGAGAGAATAATAAATCTTATTGAGAAAGAGGGCTATGAGCCATCAGATATAGTTGTAATTTCCAATTATGCAGATCCAGTTACAGAGTTTGTTATAGCAAGAGCTTTAGAAAACAGAGGATATGAAATTAAAAACCTTACTAGAAAGAATAGGGTTATAGATAATCCTTTTTCACAAGGCTTAATAACTTTAGCACAGCTGTGCCATCCCACATACGGCTTTATGCCAGGAAGGGATGATGTTAAATCTCTTATAAGGGTGGTTTTAAAAATTGATCCTATAAGAAGTTCTATGCTTGCAGGAGAGGTATTAAGCCAAAGACCCTTTGCCCAGTTTCCTGATATAGAGTTTCCAGGGCTTGTAGAGAGGGTGGGCTATTATAATGTTGAAAAATATGAATATATTAGAGAATGGATAAAAGAATACAGAGAGAGGGAAGAACCACTTAAGATACATGAATTTTTTCAAAGGGTTTTTTTGGAGATACTTATTTCAGATGAAATGTCCCAAAATGATATTCTTGAAGCAAAAAAACTTATTGATAGTGCTCAGTCTTTTGTAGATGTGGTTTCAAGATTTAACAGAAATGCCAGTAGGGATTTTCTGGATGTGGTGAGAAAGGGAATAAAGTCAGCAGAGAGCATATTTGAGTTAGAAGAAAAGCTTAGCGGGAATTTTGTTCTTTTATCAACTCCAGTGGCTTATCTTGCAAGTTCTTTAGAAAGCAAAGTGACTATTATTACAAGTCTTAGCAGCAGTCACTGGACACCAAGGAGTGTAAAGGAAATAACAAATTTACATGTTCTTACAAAGACTTGGAATCCAAAAGATATTTATACAGAAGATATTGAAGAGGAAAATCAAAAACGCTATGTGGCAGTTTTAATGAGGTCAATTTTAAAAAGATGCGGGGAAAAGGTTATAACTTTTGAATCTATGCTGTCAGCTAATGGTTATGAAAATGACGGTATATTGTCAGAATATTTTGATGAGCTTATTGTATCAGGAAGAGAATAGTTTTAAATGAAGTGTTATAATGTTATAATAGCGTATGATGAAAAAATTAAGGATGATAAAGAGAGGGTGATATAGTGTTATTGGGAATTTTACTTATACTATTTGGATTTGTTATGATATTTCTTCCTAAAGTTTTGTCTAAGGCTTCTGAAAAGATGGAGAATTATAAATTTGAAGAACCGTCTAAATCTAAAGCAATAATAACATATATAGGTGGCGTTCTTTGCATTGTTGTAGGAATTTTAAATATAATATTTCAAAAATAAGTTGCATTAAAAATCCACCTTTTCATTTTTACGACCTCTTTTCCTTTTCTGCAAATTATCAAATTGGTAAAACATCTTAAAAGTAATTATGAAATTTTAAATACTGTTTTTCTTATAAATGTAGCTTTACAAATATTATACACAATATATTAATAATTTGTAAATTTTTTTAAAAAACTTCATGAATGTTGTAAAATATTTCATGTTATTTTCATGTTATAATGTATACAGGTGAATGCATGTATTTTAAAACAGGGCTTTGGAGGGGGACTATGGGACTTAGAAAAGGGCAAAAAGAGCTGGTGGAGCAGTACCGGGGCGGATATTGTGCAATACCTGCCATCCCCGGAGGGGGGAAAACTTATTCCCTTACCCAGTGGGCGGTTGAAATGATAAGCAAGGGCTTACACAGACCGGGAAAGATACTTATTGTTACATATATGAATAGTGCTGTTAATAATTTTAAGCAAAGAATTGCATCAGAACTTCAAAAAAGAGATATTCTAGGTACAAAAGATTATTTTGTATCCACAATACATGGTCTTTGCCTTCAGATAATAAAAGAAAAACCTGATCTTGTCATTACCAATGAGGAATTTGATGTAATTGACGGTGTTGAAAAAATACATTTGATTTCAAATGCAATTGATGAATGGAAAAGGCATAATGAAAGAGAATTTAGATTGTATTTAGATATAGATAATATATCTGCAGGAAAAGCCCAGGAAATTTATAAAAATTGGCATGACAGGCTTTGCAATATTATGCTTTCTGCCATAGGTGATTTTAAAGTGCGTGGAATAACTTCCGGGGATGCAAAAAAGCTTTGTAAAAACATTCATAAAGACTCTATACTAAACTGGGCATGTCAAATATATGAAATCTATGACAGGCAGCTTAAAATAAGAGGATATTTAGATTTTGATGATATGCTTTACAATGCAAGAAAAATGCTTCTAGAAGATGAACATCTTTTAGAAAAATACCAAAGAACATATTCATTTGTATGTGAAGATGAAGCTCAGGATTCTAATTACATTCAAAGTGAAATATTAAAAATGATAGCAAACGGCAATCTTTTAAGGGTGGGGGATAGTAATCAGGCTATATGTGGCAGCTTTAGCAACAGTGATTTCACTCTTTTTAAAAGTTTTTGTGAAGACCCTTCCACAACTGTATATAGGATTACCCAATCCAGCAGAAATACAAAAGAAATAATTGATTTGGCAAACTATTTTGTAAGGTATGTAAGAGAAAGCCATCCTGTTTTAGAGTGCCGNGAAAGCCTTCTTCCCCAGTACATAGAACCAGTTGATGAAAAAGATGATATGCCAAATCCTAAAATAGACGAATATGGGATAAAGGCTGCTGTATTTGATTCCTGGGTAGATGAGGCCAGGGCAGTTGTAAATAGAGCTTCTTACATGTTAAAAAAGCATCCAGACAAGACCATTGCAATTTTAGTTCCCAGTAGCTGGAGAATGAGAGTGGTTTTAAACATGCTAGATGATGAAAAAATACCTTATGAGCATCTTGAAAATACATCAAATGAAAAAAACAAGACAGTTAGAAAACTTGGACGGGTTATAGATTTTATTGCCTTGCCTGAAAGCGGTGAAAAGCTTTTCTATATGTTAGATGAGTGCTTTTTACCAGATTCCTATGAAGAAGAAAATGGAGAAGTTGAGAATAAAGAGGAAGAAAAAACAAATGACCAAAAGAAACTGCTTAAAAGTTTTTTAAAAAACTATCCTGTGGAAAAGCTTCTTTATCCAGTGGCAGGGGAGATTGAAATTTCAGAAATACCAGAAGAACTTTTAAAAAGTGATATATGGTCAGATTTTACAAAGAATATGGAAACAATGAGGGAATTTTTAGAATTTCCAAATGCTATTGTAGAAAAGCTTATTTTATTTATATCTGAAAAATTAAAGTTTGAAAGAGAAGAGAGAGCAATAGCACAAAAGGTTGCAGGGGATGTAAGATATCTTATGAACCAGGATATTCACTGGAAACTTAGTGACCTTGCATTAGAACTTTTAAGTCCTAAAAATAGGTTTAACTTTTTTTCAGGGGTGGTATGGGAATTAAAAGGCTATGAACCAACGCCGGGACAGATTACCCTGGCAACTTACCATAAATCAAAGGGGCTTGAGTGGGATATTGTCTTTTTAACAAGCATTAATAGTTGGGAATTTCCTGTTACATTAGAAGATAAATTTGTAGGTGAACACTGGTTTTTAAAAGAGAAATTTAAAAATCCCCAGGCAATATTAAAATCAGAAATGGAAAAGGTTTTAAATGAAGGGGATGGGAAAGAACAGGTACTAAAGTCAAAGCTTGAGGCAATTTCAGAAAGGGCAAGACTTTTGTATGTGGGTATTACTCGGGCAAAAAAGTATTTGTTTTTGACATCACATCAATACAATGTAGGGAAAAAAAATGAAGCACTTCCTTCAAAATATATTTTAGAACTAAAAAAATATATTGAAGAGGAGGGAAGTAAAGAATGAAGGATTTAAGATTTGTACATTATTTTTTGTTTACCCAGCATTCTCTTTCAACATTTGAAAAATGCCCTTTAAAATTTAAAAAAAGGTATTTGGAAAATTTAAAATGGGACAATTATTTAGGAGAGGAAATTAGAAAAAGGCTTGAGATGGGAAACAACTTTCATCTTATGGCATATAGGTATTTTCAAGGAATAGACCCGGGGATTACAGAGGATGTGGAAGGATATGAAGAACTAGACAGGTGGGTTTCTTCTCTTATGAGAAATTTTAAAAAGGAGGAGAAAAAAAGGTATCTTCCAGAGTATAAGCTTAGAATGTCTAAAGGAGTTTTAAGGCTTGAGGCAAATTATGATTTGATTATTATAGATGGGAACAATGTTGAAATTTGGGACTGGAAAACACATGTTAAAGATAAAGAAAACCCTAAAAAAGATGAAAATCTTCAGAGAATAAGGCTTAAAAGAAGCCTTCAAACGCTGGTTTATCTCTATGTTCTAAAGGAAGGAATGAAGCTTTTAACAGAAAAAGAAATACCATGTGAAAATATAAGTATGTATTACTGGCGACCTGAGCCTAAAAAAGTGTTGGCAGAAATAAAATATAGTGATGAAATGCACTCAAACTTTGAGAAACAGTTAAAGGACAAAATTGAAAGGATACTAGGGTACGATTACTCAAACTTTGATAAAACTTTGTACAAAAAAAGCTGTACATACTGTGAATTTAATTGGTTTTGCAATAATGAGAAAATAGACTATAAAAAAATGGAAGAAGATGAAGATTTTTTAGACCAATTAGAGTGGGATGATATTGAGGAGCTGATTTAGAAAAGTGGATGTAAGAATAAATATATTTAATGAAAGAGTAAAAATTCCCATAGAGCTTATAGAAGCCTGTGGGGGGGATGAGCTTATTGCAAGGATATTTTACAACAGGGGATATAAAGACCCTGAAACCGTTAAAATCATGCTAAATGATGAATACTATAAGCCTACCCTGCCAAGTGAGTTTCCAGGTATGGAAAGGGCGGTAAAAAGGATTTTGAAGGCAATAGATTCTAAAGAATTAATATGTATCTATGGGGACTATGATGTGGACGGTGTAACAAGTACAGTTACCCTTGTAGAATGTCTTAAAAACTATACAGAGTCTGTAATTTATCATGTTCCGGATCGGTTTACAGAAGGATATGGAATGAATGAAGAAGTTGTTAAAAGTCTTTATGAAAAAGGGGTATCCCTTATAATAACCTGTGATTGTGGTATATCCAATGTAAATGAGATAAATCTTGCAAAAGAGCTTAAAATGGATGTAATACTAACTGACCACCACAGTATTCCTGATGAAACTCCAGATGCATATGTTATATTAAATCCCAAACTTTTAGAAGAAGGGCACAGGGCAAGAAATATTTCAGGCTGTGCCATGGCATATTTTTTGTGCTTAGCTGTTTTAAAAGAAAAGGGAGAAGAATATATTGGGGACAGGTTCTTAGACCTTTTGGCAATGTCACTAATTGCAGATGTGGTAAGCCTTAATGGTGAAAACAGATATCTTTTAAAAAAGTCACTGCCAGCTTTGATTAATACAAAAAGGGTTGGCCTTAGTGAACTTTTTGAAATAGCCAGCAAAAGCGGGAGTATAGATAATGAAGAGGATATTGCATTTCAAATTGCACCAAGAATAAATGCAGCAGGAAGAATGGAAACGGCAAAATTGCCAGTTGAGCTGCTTTTATGTAAAAATAAGGATTTAGCTAAAGAAATGGCAGAAAAAATTGATATTCTTAACAGTGAAAGAAAAAGAATTCAACAAAAAATAATTGATGAAGCTATAGAAATGGTGGAGACACAGAAAAAAAACAAGACGGTTTTGGTGCTGTATGGAGAGTTTTGGCATCATGGGATAGTAGGAATAGCAGCAGGGAGAATTTGTGAGCTGTATAAAAAACCTGCAATACTCCTTTCAATTAAAGACGATGGAAGTACAATAGTGGGTTCAGCCAGATCAATAGAAGAAATAAATATATATGAGCTTATAAAAGAATGCAGCGGAAAGCTTTTAAAATTTGGCGGTCACTCACAGGCAGCAGGTCTTTCGTTAAAAAAAGAAAACCTTGAGGATTTTGTTAGGGAAATTGAAATAGCAGCAGAAAAAAGGTACTTTATAAAAGATACAATAATAGCAAATGTGGATGCAGAGCTTTTCTTTGAAGAGATATCAGAAGAACTTCTTACAAGGCTTCAAAGTGCNGGACCTTACGGAGAGGGGTTTTCTCCTCCTGAGTTTTATTCTTCAAATATAAGAGTTGTAAGTGATAGGAAGACTGAAAAAAATCATCATATAATGGTTGTAGAAGACGAAAACAATATAAGAATTTCAGCTGTAAAATGGTTTGGGGAAGATGAGTCTTTAGAGGGAAAGGTTTTTGACATCACCTACAAAGTGGGAATAAATACCTATAGAGGCAGTAATAATATTCAGTTAACAATAGGCCATATGGTTGAAAGTCCGGGTGTTAGAAAGCTACTTTTTGAAGGAAATATTATTGACGAGAGAAAGACCGGTTTAAATACTCTTTTATTAAAATACAAAGATGCACAAATTTTTTATGAAGGGTTAAAATCCCTATGTCCCATAGACGGTAGTGTAGATAGATTTAATATAAAACCTAAAAAAGATGTTGTTTTTCTTTCACCTCCTGCAAACACAGCAATATTTAGAGAAGTTGTAGCTTTAGCTAATCCAGAAAATATAATTATCAACTTTACCCTGCCGCCGGATTATTCATTTAAAGGATTTTTAATGAATTTTCTAGGAATAATAAAATATACTATAAAGAACAAGGGTGGCAGAGAATACATTGAGGTTTTTTCCAAAAAGCTTTGTGTTGAGGAAGGAGTTATTAAAGCTAGCCTTAAATATCTTAGGGCAAAAGGTATCATTAATTATATTTTAAGTGAGGACCATAGCAAAGTATTTGTATTTCAAGGAAGAGGAGAAGGAAAAAATACAAATATTGTTTTTGTAGAAAAAAGCTTAAAAAATGCTCTTTTAGAAAAAAACGCATACAAGGATTTTATATTAAATATGGATAAGGAGAAATTTAAAGAATATTTAAAATGATATTTTTTCTAAATATAAATTTACTATTAACTCTATAATAAATACATGATATAATTATCTTAAGACAATAATTTGACTATATTTTTTAACAATACTTTCTAGAACTTAATAAAGGAAATGAAGAAATAAATTAATAAAGGAAGAGGTCAAATAAGTGAAAAAAATTATTGTGACTTTAATAATAACTATATTCTTGATTACATTTGTATTATTATTCAGTTTGCCCATAGTTGCAGAAAGTACACTTCCAATTACGGGAAGGATCATTACAGCTATAATAGCCATTACTATTCTAGTGTTTATTATTAGAGTATTAGTTGAAAGATTATTGGAAATAAAGGAGGAAGATAAAGATGATCTTAGTAAATACTGATTTTATACCAGGAAAAGAATTTGAAGTTTTAAGTATTGTTAAAGGATCTACAATTCAGACAAGGCATGTGGGAAAAGATATTATGAGCGGACTTAAAAACATAGTAGGGGGTGAGTTAAAGGCATATGTTGAAATGGTTAACCATGCAAGAGCGCTAGCAACAAAGAGAATGGTTGAAGAGGCAGAACAATTAGGAGCAGATGCAGTTATTAATATTAGGTATTCTACATGCAGTATAATGCAGGGAGCAGCAGAAATCTTAGTGTATGGAACTGCTGTTAAATTCAAATAAGTTAAAATAAAGCTATAGTTATAATTATTAATAGCTACAAGGTACATTGCTGACTGCTGCCAATGTTATTATTTAATTTTTAAATTATTATTTTTAAGAAAGTATGAAGGGCGGTCGTTTGTATTATGAATAATAATTATTTAAAACAGTATGTGGGAAGAAGGGTTGTTTTGTATCTTTCCCTTTGGTCAAAAATTTTAAGATTGGGTACAAGGGGAGTGATAAGTGATTGTAAAGGTGGATGGGTAGAGATAAAAAGGAATAAGAAGTTGGAATATATTAATATAAGTAAAATTTATAGTTTCAAGCTCCTTGATTAAATAAGGTGGAGACTTTGCCCCACCCGTTGCGTTAAGGAAATTTTATTTTATTTACTATTTTTGTACGGCTAGTTATAAAAAGTATTTTATTATAAGCCGTTATTTTTTATGATGTCCTTATATAGATAACCACTATTTTTTATTGTTCTTTTCTGGCTTTTATGGTCTACATGTATAATACCAAATCTTTTGGAATATCCATAACTCCATTCAAAATTATCCAATAAAGACCACAAATAATAGCCTTTTAAATTTACACCTTTTTCAATAGCTTTATGTGCATGAATTAAGTGTTCTTTAATATACTCCATTCTTTAACATCGTTAATATTGCCGTTTTCATCTATTTTATCATCAAAGGCAGCACCATTTTCACTTATAATTATATCTATTTTATTGCAGTCATTGTCAAGACGTAAAAGAAGGTCATATAAGCCTTTTGGGTATATAATCCAATCCATTTCAGTTCTTTCAAACTGGGAAAGTTCATTATTTATGTCTACAAAACCATCAACAGGATGGTGTTTTACAAATTCTGATGAGTAATAATTTATTGCCAAAAAGTCTATAGGAGCACTAATTATTTTCATATCTTCTGGAAGATAATTAAATTCAACTCCTCTATCTGAATAAAACTTAACTATATCCTGAGGATATTCACCTTTAAAAACAGGATGTATAAACCATTTATTTAAAACCCCGTCTGCTAATTCGCAAGCCTTTATATCTTCTATTTTATCTGATGCAGGATATTTTGTTGCAAAGTTTGGTGCTATACCAATTTTACCTGGAAGGTTAAGTTGTCTGTAAGCACTAACAGCTTTCCCGTGTGATAGCAAAAGATTATGAAACACTTCTAAAGTAGTTTTTAAATTTTTAATTCCAGGGGCATGAACTCCTCTCATGTTACCTAAAAAGGCAACTATCCAAGGTTCGTTTTGAGTAACCCAAAAGGGGACAATATCTCCTAATTTTTCGAATAAGAGTCCGACATAGTCAACAAAATAATCAGTTACATCCCTGTTAGCCCATCCTCCTATATCCTGGAGTTTTTGAGGGAGGTCCCAGTGGTAAAGGGTTATAGAAGGCTTAATGTCATTTTCTAACAGTTCATAAGTAAGCCTTTTATAAAAGTCCAGTCCTTTTTCATTGTACTGTCCCTTCCCTTCAGGAAAAATTCTAGGCCAGGAAATAGAATATCTATAGGATTGAAGTCCAATTTCCTTCATTAAGGCAATGTCTTCTTTATATCTATGATAATGATCACAAGCCACGTCACCAGTGTCACCATTTATAATGGTTCCAGGTGTATGGCAGAAGCGATCCCATATAGATTCGCCTTTTCCGTCTTGGTCAAAAGCACCTTCAATTTGATAAGACGATGTTGCACTACCCCATATAAAATCTTTTGGAAATGTAATTTTAGACATTTTTTCACATCCTTATAATATTTTAATTTAAAAAAAGTTTTATAAAATGTTCTTAATTATACATTGTAATTGTCTTATCACACATTATATTTAAAGTATAAGTGAAAGACAAGGGGGGAGCAGCAAAATAATTATCGGAAGAATTAAACATATTTTATACATATAATTAAAATATCTGTGTAAATTATATCAAGAAGTATA
>JGI24709J26583_10004108_pt1 | contig 11150 bp, 11 predicted proteins | sample BioPla2DNA1_FD_26583 | JGI IMG/M metagenome (IMG submission 26583) | reverse complement strand
AGAAAAAAAGCACACATTTTTGTGTGCTTACTAGATAGAACTTAAGATATTCTATTTTTTCTTTTCTCGTTTAAAGCAAAGGAACCAGTCTAAACAATACTTATCATCTGACTTATCTTCCATTCTTTCCTTTGCAGTTCCACATGATCCTGCAGTTGGAATAATAGTGTCATCTCCTGGTCTCCAATCAGCTGGGGTTGCAACATTATCTTTGTCAGCTTTTTGAAGAGCTTTGATAAGACGAAGTAATTCATCAAAATTACGTCCAGTTGATATTGGATAGTAAAGAATCGTTCTAATAATTCCTTTGGGGTCGATAATAAAAACAGCACGAACAGCTTGGGTAGTTGATTGATTTGGTTGAATCATTCCATATTTCTTTGCTACATTCATCGTAATGTCTTCAATAAGTGGAAACTTTACTTCAAGGTTTTTGTGGCCGTTCCATTCAAGTTCTTGNATTTTACGAAGCCATGCAATATGGGCATATAGGGAGTCGATTGATAAACCAATTAGTTCTGTATTTAAGGCTTTGAATTCTTTTTCTAAAGATGCAAAAGTCATAAATTCAGTTGTACAAACTGGAGTAAANTCAGCTGGGTGAGAAAATAGAATAACCCATTTTCCTTCATAATCGGCAGGGAAATTAATTGTTCCTTGCGTTGTAACTGCTGTAAAAGCAGGGGCTTTTTCACCAATTAAGGGCATTTTTGTAATGTTTTCTTCCATAATATAATCTCCTTCATTTCTTTTATTTTCTACTTAAATTTGTAGATTCAACCCTAATATAACATAATTTGCTTTTTTAACCAATGTTAATGCTCAAACTTGCTTTTAATATAAAAAAGGAGACTTATCCCCTTCTTATAATTGGCGCGCTCGAAACGAATTGAACGTTCGACCTCTACCTTCGGAGGGTAGTGCTCTATCCCCTGAGCTACGAGCGCACTTCTATCTATTTTTCTAGTTCAATGACTGTCTTAAAGACAACCTTATCATTTACATAAGCGGTAAAATGAACTTTATTGTCTTCATCAAGTCGGTAAAATTTTAGTTCTTGGCCTTCTTTAACTTGCTCATGATAATAGAAAGTAGCGATTTTTATATTATCATCATCGCTTAAACAGTTATACATTAACTCAGTATATCTAGTATTATTCAAGTGCCCGTTTTTATCAATAAAGCGACGTGGAATCTTAATTTCTTTTACGAGAAGTTCATTATTATTGTCTACTACTTTTGCATTATTGTATGGGCGATTACTATAAAAGGTATCTTCATAGAAAGTATCTAAGGGGTATGAAAATGCACTACTAGGTTGAAGTTGTTGAGTTTCTATTGAAAGTAATACCCAGTAGGAGCGACCCATCACTAATAGTTTCCCTTTTTCATCCTTTAATGAATATTGTCTTTCACATAGAAATCTTTTAGGCTTTTGAGGCCATGTCGATACATGAGCTACATCAATATGCGATGTATCACCAAGAATATCGATTTCCGTTCTAGAAATAACCCAATAAATACCAATTTGGTTCATTTGAGTATCGGCACTTCCTAGTTCATCAGCATGTAACCCTGCAATATCTTGAAATAAATCAAGAATACTATCTAAAGCAAGATTACCTTTTTTGTCACGCATGTTTGTCGTGACTCTATATTTAGTTTCATATATAGTTCTCATAGTTTACTTCTTTCTATAATAAAGGAATAAAAATACGGAAAATAAGACCAATAATTTTATTCCATTTGCTTATGGTTTTGTATTTTTTAAGTGTAATTAGTTCACTTTTCTTAAATGTAGCTAGTAAATCATTTTTAATGTTTTTTGCTAGTTTTTCATCATGACAAAAAATACCGTTTTCAAAACTTAAGAAAAACGATCTAAAGTCTAGATTTGATGATCCTACCGTAGAAACTACATCATCACTCACAAATAGCTTGCTATGGCTAAATCCTGGAGTATATTCATAAATTTTAATACCACTTTTTATAAGTTCTTTATAATATGTTCTAGCTACTAAAAATGGTATTTTCTTATCTGGAATACCCGGCATTAAAATCCTTACATCAACGCCGCGACGACTAGCATATTCAATAGCATTTGTAAATTCACGCGTCAAAATTAAATATGGCGAACAAATATATACATAATCTGTTGCTTTATTAATGATTTCTAAGTAGACATTATATGCAATCGTTTCTTTTGAAAATGGTGAATCCCCATATGGAACAACAAAGTTATTTCGTTCATANGACTTATGATTATCAACAATAAATGTTTTAGGATCTATTGGATTTCTATTTCTTAGATTCCACATAGTAAAAAACATTACTGTAATTGAATTAACGCTGTCACCTTTGACTCTTAAAACAGCATCTTTCCAATGACCAAATCGTTCTTCTTGGTTGATATATTCATCTGCTAAATTAATTCCTCCAACAAAAGCGACTTCACCATCAATTACAATTGATTTCCGGTGATTTCGATAATTTTCCCGATGTGGATATGGGCTTTTTGCTGGAGCGAAAACACGTGCTCTAATGCCAAATTGTTTTAATCTTTTTGGTAAGCGACGAGAGACATTAAACATTTCATTAAGCCCATCATAGAGAAAATATATTTCAACACCTTCTTTAGCTTTCTGTTTTAAAATTTTTAAAACTTCTTGCCAAAAGANGCCATCTTTAACAATGAAAAATTCTAGTGTTATAAACTTTTTAGCACTACTTAGCGATTGTAAAATATCATCAAGTGCCAAGTCACCAACTTTATAATATTTTAAATCATTGTTTTTGTAGGTTGGAAAATATGCTTTATTTTGCAAATAATTGGCTAAACCTGCAAAACGGGCGTCTTTTTTGTTAAATTCTTTTCTGATATTTAAATTTTTATCTAATAAATGTTTATTNTTTTCAATCTCTTTTCGATATGATTTTTTAAACAAATGAGGAACAATATCAATTCTTACAAATATGTATATTAACGAACCTAAAAATGGAATAAACATAATCGTAATAATCCAAGCAATCTTATAAGTTTGTTCGGTGTCTTGGGCTAGAATAAAAGCAAGTAATACTATACTAATTAATTGGTGTATAAAGAAATATGTATAAAACTGTTTTGAATAATAAATTAAAACAAATGTAAGTAGGGCAATTTGAAGAAGAAAAAGAGCAAGAATTAAAGTTGTTCTTGAAAAAACTTTACCAAGTATATGGCGTTTCATCTTGTGACGTGGACGATAGTTTTTATGTTTCTTTTCGTTAACCATTTTTTGCTTCCTTATTAAAGACAAAGTCATCGATTGACTTAATACTATTTTTATCAGTAAAAACTTTAAGTTCGGTGTTATCTATATACATAACACGACCTGGAAATTTGACTAAATGCATTTTATCTAATAATGCTTTAAATTCTTCNACACTATTAAATTCTTCACTTTGGTGAGCGATGTGTCGATCACCTTGTTTAATTCGTTCATTGTATCGTCTAAATAATTCGTTTGGTTCACCATAAAACACAAGACTAATTAAATCTGCATTATACTTTTTTACCAATTCTTCAATTTCGTTAACCTCATATTGGCGAAAATTGCTTTCTAATAAAACATCTACCTTACTNTCAAGTGCTCTTTCACAAGAATAATAGAGTAATTTAAAAGTTGTTTGACTTAAATGATAGTTCTCTTTTCGATTTTCAAACCCAAAACTATCGGCTAATATTTCTTTAATTCGATCTTTTGTAAGACATATAATTTGATGTCTAGCACTAAATTGATGGGCAAAGGTTGACTTACCACTTGCTAAGTCACCTCCTACTAGAATAATTTTAGTTCTTTCTTCCACCATATTAATCTACTGTTATACTTTCCTGATACATTTTAACACAAATGTATCTTAATATCACTTCTTACTATTAATAGTAAAATGCATATTAAATATATGTATNAAAACCACTGCAAATCTTGTCTTTTTTAAAAGAAACACTGCAAAACCTATCTCTTTTTAAAAAAACAGGCATTGAATACAACGCCTGTTTCTTTATGGTGCAGCCTTCGAGATTTGAACTCGAACACTATTAAGTACTAGCTTCTGAGACTAGCGCGTATACCAGTTCCGCCAAGGCTGCACATAAAAGTATTAACTATTTTTGGAAATAGTGAGCATTAGGATAGTATCCTAATTCAGCAAGTATGTTAGTTGGGTTAGCAAGTGCACTCATGTCATCTGCATAATAAAATCTAGTTTGATCAGCNGAAGCACTCATATATAAAGAACTTGTAAATCCTCCATAATCAACATCGGGATATAACCAAAGAAAAATTTCTGCTGGAGTTCTTCTTGGTAAAACCTCAATACCTTTTTCAAGTAAAAAATCATTAAATACACTAAACGGCATACAGGAAGGATGGGGTTTAAAATAAAATACTGCACCATTTTCTCCAGGACTTAATTCTCTTTCACGGTATTTAAGTTTGTAATTTGTAGATTCAATAGCTTTTTCTACTGGCCTAACTCCATCAATGCTTCCATACCCCGCTTCAAGAATTGCAACAACTTCTTCTCCTTCATATAAAGTTATCGTTGAAGTTTTACTATCAAATATAGCATTTTCATGAACAAACTTACTTTTAACATTATAATACTCAATCGTTTGAAGCATATATGATTCGTTAAATTCTAGTTGTTGTTCTCCATATGGAACAGTTGAAGAAGTATCAACATCCCTTGTTCCTGTAATTACAACTGGCTGTTTTGTAGGGGTAAGAAGTTTTTCATCAAAATAAGCAATAGCATCTTCTAATGTTTCNAAATTAGCTGCATTATCAAAGTAGTGTTCCCCAGTATCTGGGTTATAAGTATAAGCAACAGCACCTGCCATAAAAGCTAAATGAACCTGATTTCGCACAGTTTCTTCTAAATTATAAAAGTATTCGCTTGGTTGTCTTTTATTAATCGCTTGAAGCATTGCTTCACGATCTGAAGTAACTGCTTCACCTTCATTAGTTAAAAGTTCAGGAAATTGCATAATATGTTTTACGTTTGGATAATTAGCATCAAGCATAAAGGAAAGACGGTCAAGACCTCTAGCAGTTCCTTCAAGTTTATAGTTTTCATTTANAGTTGTTCCTGGTTGAACAAAATTAATATAAAAGTCATCAATCGCGCGATTTTCTATATTTTCATATTCAGCAAGGACAGCTTCAAAGTAACTCTTTTGCGCAGAATAGACTTCCTCTGGAAGATTATCTTTATAACATCCATAAGTAAAAGTCCCGTCACTTAGAAAAATAACATTTAAATCGCTAAAATTAACGCCAGCTTGTACCATAATATCTAAAATTAGGCTTACGGTTGTATCATTTATATAAAGATGAAACTTAGCATTTGGATTAGTTCTAATAATATTTCTTACAGTTTGACGCATGGCTAAATACTTGTAGCCACTTACTCTATTATCAAGTGTTTGGCCTTCTAGAAAAGTAAAATTAGGAAAGTTTTCCATTGTATATTGAACACTAAATGTATTACCACGTTCAAACCAAAAATATGTATTTGGAGCATTTGTATTAAATGCAATAAGTGATCCATATAAAACGGGTAAGGATGCAGTTAATACATAAAAAACATAATCATTTTCATCATATGATGGTAGTTCTAAGTAAGAAGGAACCGCTTTATTGTCAATTAAAGTAGTTGGGACTACTTCATNAGTTCTCATATCGTAATACTTATTTTGAAAATAGACATAAGGACTACTTGCATCATTTTCATAAACACCTTCAATAACAAAATCTTCACTTGTTATATCCATATGTTCACTAGGTGGTTCGCTGCTTGATATTGGAACGCCGCCCTTACAACTTGCAAGAATTAAAAAGATTAGTAAACAAAGCATATTCTTTTTCATCACAAATACCTCTTTTCTAAATATATTATATTCCTAATTAAATAATTAATNAAAAATAAAAGAAAAAACACCTATTGGTGTTTTGAGCGTAAATGGTGGAGCTGACGAGGATCGAACTCGCTACCTCCTCCATGCCATGGAGGCGCTCTCCCAGGTGAGCTACAGCCCCATTGACGCTCAATAATTCTAAGTTATGTTAATAAACTTGTCAATTAGTTAATTGTTTTATTTATCGCTCAATCCAAATTGCAGGCACAACTCCGCGATACGTTTCGACTGACCACATGTTCGGTGTAAAAATTCCTCCGTTATGAGTAGATCTAACTAAATAATTTGCATTTGTTTGAGGATTTTCAGCTGGAGAGCGTAAAAACCACCGGCCACACTCTTTGTTTGAACTTAGGTAGACATATAGATTTTGAGATTGTGAATATTCAGTTGAAGCAAAAATACGGTCAGCATTAGTTGAGAATAAATAATTTGAACTACTTGCTTCTGTATAGCTCAATAAAAAGACTTTATCGTAAGTATTATTACAAACATAGGGTAATGATGGATATCCGGTTGTAGGTAGACTATTATCAACTAATGTAGTTAAAATGCGAGATTTTTGCTCACTATCAAAAGCCACATTATAAAATTTGGAATTTAGCCATGTTCTAATTGAAGAGTATTCATAATTGTTAGCATATATCGTATTTCCATTTATATTACGTGCCACAGTAAAAGGATTAAAATCTTGACAATCTAAAATTAAATTAGAAACCAAAAACGCCTTATCAGCTGATAGATCTCTTATTTTCCATTGTATTGGTTCAAATTTAAACCAATATGCATTGTTAATAAAGTAGCCATTATCATCTTGATATGACGAGCCTAAACTTTGAGATACTGAGGTATTATAAAGACGATATGAAGTAAAGTAAACGCCTCGATATATATCATCACCTAAAGGTAAATCTATATACCACATGTATGACGTTATTTGAGAGTTCATGTAATAATTATAATCTGTCCAAGCATAACTATTTGTTGGTGTAGGTAGTGTTCCTGCTAAGGTGTTAAGTTCAGAAATAATCGTTGTATCAGTAATATTACTTTGAGGATAAGTTCCAAATTCAATATTATCGCCTTTAATTAGAGGGCCTAAATCAATCTTAAAATGAGCATAATATGTAACATCATAATAAGGCATTATGAAGGTATATGAGGGAGTACTTGAAATTAAAATATTGTTTTCATCGTACCATCCCTTAAATAAGAAACCCGAGTTAGCGGTAGCATCAACCGTAACATTTACACCGACCTGATAAATACCACTTCCAGTTGTATAGCCTTTTTCTATATCAGTTGATTCTGCTAAAACTGTTGTATATTCTGGCATGCATGAAAAAGTTAAAGTCATACTTTCAATTGAAGAGGCTGCAGCCCCTATTGCTAAAAGTTTAAAATAATTAGGTTTAAATCCATCAAATGTTGTTTCTACTTGTAGAGGGCTACTTTGATCAAATGTGATGCTTCTTGATTCTATAAAAGAGGTCGAATCTGACCAATACACCTCGATATTGCAGTTAGTATCTTTTTTGTTTACTACTAAGCTTGACATCCCGCTTATTCTAGTTTTATTAGTAATATACCCATTAGCATTTATAGTTTGCCAAATGGTTGCATCGTTTCTAAGTCCTACAAAATCAAAATTTAGATTATTACCTAACTCAGTTGTAACTGTACCAGTTCCATCATATCCTGATGGATTATATGTTCCAGTAGTGATTTTATTTTTCGAATCGCTAAATTGAATTGTATATGTTGTATTTTCTCCACGCGCATTAAAACTAAACTCATTTCTAACAAAATAAGTTGTTGTTAGTACCGCTACACCTACTAGTGTAGTGATTAAATATTTGCGTAATTCCTTTTTTTCTTTTGTCATGGTGTATTCAAAAATAGTTGAACAATTTTTTATTTTACATCATTCACTTAATTATTCAAAATCTATATTATTTGTTGTCGCGATCTAGCTAAAATCTAACTCTTTTAATATTGAAAATGTATTGTAAATATAATGCATTAATACAAGCAGAGATTTGTTGAGCCAATTATAAAAAAGTCATTTCTAAAAAATAAATGCAATAGAGGCTTTAATAAACCCAAATTATTCAAAGATTCACTTTTATATTTTTTCTAAAAAATCAATATATTAGTCTAACAAATTTTTATAAAGAAAATATATAAACCCAAAAGAAGATAAATAATTGTCGGATAATCGCTAGACAACGATAGCAGTTTATTTCTTAAATTAGTATTAATTTTAATTAAAACATAAAAACTACTAAAACTAGGATTTATAGATTATTATCTTCTAGNGATTCTTCTAGCTCTTTTGCTTTTTTTATTCTTGAAAAAATGAGTAATGTTAAAAGAAAGCCAATGTAATTTCCTGCTAAGACTAGGGAAAGATGTAAAATGCCTCGCCAAGATGCAAATAGTTCTCCTNCAAGAGATAGATACATTAATTCACTTAGTATTTGTGGACAACCAATTGCGACATAAACAAAAACAACAACTAAATTAATTAAATAATGATGTGTTAATTTTTCTGTACTTTTTAATGCTTCNTTTAAAAAGCCGATTGATAAGCCCGTAATAGTTGCTAATCCTAAAACACTAAGTGGATTAGCACCCATTTTTCCTGAAACATAATTTGCGATGGTTTCGCCATAAGTAAGTCCATATTTGGATAGACTAATTANATGTCCAAATATAGCAACTGTTGCAAAAGTTGTAGCAAATCCTATTAATACATCAATAATGTGATTTTTTATTTTACCATGCACTTTAAATGTCTCTGTTAAAAAGAAATATTAAAACACAAAAACATTAAGCGCATAGACAGCACCATAAAATAATGCTCCAAAAATTGGAAAATAATGATATNTAGTTACATTAATCAAAGCAGCTAAAACAATGATGAATCCATTAATCACGCTACCTAAAGTAACTTTTATAATTCTTTTTGAACGCATAATAATTATCTTCTTTGTACAGAATAAAATATAGCATTGTTATGTGCGTTTAAATAAATATTCTTTTCTTTTCTAATTGACTTATAAAAAACTAGAGAAAAGAAAACATAATATCGTTCAATATGTTTCATTTTTATTTTGTTCTGCATTATACTAATTAGAGGAATTTAACTATGGATAGCATTGAATTAGTAAAACCTTCACAAAAATTTCTAGCTTCTTATTTAGAAACACTAAAAGAAGCTGAAATGTTTGATCCTACATATTCACAATATTTTTGTTACACAAGATCTGATATTTTTACTGATTTTAATAATTATGAAAAAGGAATAAATCTCCCAGAAAACTATGTTCCTGCCTCTTATTTTTGGCTTGTTAGAGGCAATGACTTTATTGGTGAAATTAGTATTCGCCATCGTTTAACACCAGCCCTAGAAAAGTATGGCGGCCATATTGGTTATAAAATTCGTTATAGCGAATGGAATAAAGGATATGGTACAAAGATGCTTGTCTTAGCTTTGATTGAAGCAAAGAAAATGGGGCTAGACAGAGTATTAATTACATGTCATTCCAACAATTATGCTTCCAAACGTGTAATTGAAAAAAATGGTGGTATTCTAAACAGCAAAATATATAACATTATTGAAGGTCGCATGATATTCANGCTTCGTTATTGGATCGATTTATCTAATAAATAGTTGCAAAACTGCTATTAAAGTTACAAAATATGGCTGTGGTGCATTAGCTCAGTTTGGATAGAGCATTCGCCTCCTAAGCGGAAGGTCCCCTGTTCGAGTCAGGGATGCATCGCCATAAAAAAAGCGAGCCTGGACTCGCTTTTTGTTTTAGATATGTTGATTATTTATCTTTGTGTAGCAAAGAAAAATACTGCCAAGGTACCTGGACCAGCGTGTGCGCCGATAACTGGACCAATATGATTAATTAAAGTAACTTTCAATCCCAAATTAAGACTTTCAATTTGCTTTTTTAATAGTTCGGCTGATTAAATCATCGCCATGAGAAATAAAGACATCTTTTGGTAATTTTGGATTATATGTTTCTTTAACTTTTTCAACCAAAGTTTGAATAGCGCGTTTTCTACCACGAGCTTTTTCCATTGGTATCAGTCTACCTTCAATATCAACGTGTAAAATAGGTTTAATTGATAATAAAGTGCCTAAAACTGCTGTTGCTCCACCTAAACGACCTCCTCGTTTTAAAAACATTAAGTCATCAACTGTAAACCAGTGAGCAACATTATACTTAATTTGTTCAATGTACTTATAAGTTTCCTCAATTGTCGCACCTTCTTCTCTTTTCTTTGCAGCAGCATAAGCAATTAAGCCTTCACCTAATGAAGCAGCTTTTGTATCAACTAGATAAACTTTGCGTTTATGACCTTCAAATGTTTCAGCAGCAATACGGGCGCTATTATAGTTACTTGAAAGTGCGCTAGATAATGAAAGAATTAATACATCATTACCTTTTTTAAATTCTTGTTCAATGATTTCCATGTATTCATTAACANTTAATTGTGATGTTGTTGCAACAACACCTTTTCTAAGTAATTCGTAAAATTTCTTGACGCCTAAACTTCGATAGTCGAGATGATTAACATATTCTTTTCCATCCATAATGAATTTTAAGGGTGCAACAACTAAGTCTAGTTCTTTTCTTAATTCTTCAGTTAGGTCCGTACTTGAATTAATCACAATACTAAATTTTTTCATATTTTTTCCTCCTTGTTAGCTTTCATTATAATGAAAGCTGAATTGCATTATACCATTTATCTAACTCTTGTCACTCTTTTATACTTAAAAAGGGACTACATTTTTAAGTCCCTTTTTGCAAATTGGTCGTAAATACGATTAATTTTGTTTTTGCTTTTGTAAAATTAATATTAATTCTCGTAAACTTTTGGCTGCAACAATTGTAGAAGTTTGACTTGGATCAAGCATAGGAGATAGTTCTACTATGTCGGCTCCAACAATCTTATTTAATTTACTAAATTGTTCAAAAGCACACAATAATTCCTTATAGGTAATTCCACCTAGGTTCAGGTGTACCAGTACCAGGGAAAACACTTGGATCAAGTACATCTAGGTCAATTGTAATATATACAGGTACATCTTTTAGTTTCTTTACAACTTCATCTAAACCATTTAAATCATATTTTTGTTGGTAAACGTGGCCTTCTTTAACCCATTTAAATT
>JGI24709J26583_10004107_pt1 | contig 11150 bp, 10 predicted proteins | sample BioPla2DNA1_FD_26583 | JGI IMG/M metagenome (IMG submission 26583) | reverse complement strand
TATATGGGAAAGTGCGTTGAAAATCCCTTTGAGCATTTTTCAAATACGATGTTGTGTGCAGAGGCAGCTGCAAATATTTTTAAGATAGATACAAGGGTTATATATTCGGTGCAAGAGCTTTCATCAAAAATTTTAAACAGCTTTGAAGAAGCAAATGAAGAAAAGCTAAAAGAGGGCAAGATAGATTATTTAGTAAGGTTTATTGACCCTGTGTTTATTGATAATTTAAAGCACAATTTAGATTTGCTTGAAAAAAGAAAAATTGTTGTAGAGATTTCCAAGCTATTAATATCTGGTAAAATTGATGATAAACAAAAAAATAAAATTTGGCTTGTAGGAATTCCTTTTCCAGAGCTTATTTGTGCATCAATTTTTTGTGCATCTACAATTATCTTGCAAAATAATAAGTTCGGTGGCGCATAATTTAAGAGTTATAAAAGGTTGTGAACAGGTTGAATTTTAAAGAATTGCAGTGGACGGATGAAAACCACAATCTATTTAAGGAACATCTACTAAGCCTTGCACAAGAAGAATATAAAAAATTTAGTGCAAGTCTTATTCCTAATTGCAATAATATGATAGGTGTGCGTATTCCCGCTTTACGAGAGATTGCAAAACAGATTTCAAAAGGGGATTGGCGTTCGTTTTTAACAGTTGCAAGCGATGAGTATTTTGAAATGGTAATGATACAAGGATTTGTTTTAGGCTATATTGATGTGGATTGTCAAACCAGACTTGAATATATTGAGAATTTTGTACCTAAAATTGACAATTGGTCTGTTTGCGATAGCACTTGTTCAAGCTTTAAGTTTGCACAAAAGAACAGGGTAGAAGTTTTTGACTTTTTAGATACACATCTTAATTCCAAAGAAGAATATGAACTGCGTTTTGCAATTGTTATGCTACTAAATCACTTTATTGTTGATGAGTACATAGACTCGGTTCTAAAAATTTTAGGCAATTTAAATCATAGTGGGTACTATGTAAAAATGGCTGTCGCCTGGACTCTTTCTATTTGTTTTATAAAATATAACGATAAGACAATGAGTCTTATTTGCTCTGATATTTTAGATGATGAAACTTTGAGAATGACACTACAAAAAATTGTTGAATCAAACAGAGTTGATAAGAGTACCAAGGATGAGATACGAAAGCTTAAAAAACAAAAATTAAGCAATGATTAAAGAAAAAAGAGGGCTACTAAAAAGTAGTCCTCTTTTAATATTTGATAATAAAAGGTTTAGTTGCAAACATCTATTGGAGCTGTTGCAAGAATGTCTATTCCAGAATTGAGAATATTTTTAACAACAACATCGCCAATCTTTACAGGAGCTTTTATACAAGTGTCATTGATAACGCTCATACTTTCAAATAAAAGTCCTTTTGGAAGAGCTGCTGATGATTTAACAGGAATTACAGGAAGTCTACCACCCTCAACCTTAACAGTTGTTGTTAGTGACCTTGTAGGGTTTGTACATTCTGTATGAGCATACTCAACGCCACGCTTACAAGTGTTTCCAGTAACATTTGTGACGGCATCATTTTCATCAAGTGTAACTTTTAATTGACACCCAAGAGGACAAGCAACACAAATCATTTCCTTAATCATTATTAGCGCTCCTTTATTGAAATAACTATTTCATCATTTTCTTTTATTTTTTCAAGCATTTCTAATGTTAAAGTAGCATTTTCCATTTCGCCTGGTGCGAATTTCTGCTTGCGTTTTTCAATTAAAACTTCATCGCCAACAGAAACTACAAACTTTGATTTTAAATAAACATCAGCAACACGGAAGTATAGTTTTATCTCTTCTTTAGAATTGATATTCACTTTTTGTGGAACTATGTATCTAACACCATCTCCACCCTTAGTAAATGCATATCTTGAATCATCATTGTTAGGGTTTGAAATATATTTTGCGGCACCAAGCCCTGCTATTTGGCTCTCAGTTGTAACATAGTCAACAAGGTCGTGAACTTGCAAAACATTACCGCAAGCAAAAACGCCCGGAAGACTTGTTTGACGCATTTCATTAACTACAGGTCCGCTTGTGATTGGATCCATATCTATGTCAATTTGCTTAGACAACTCATTCTCAGGTATAAGTCCAACAGAAAGTAAAAGGGTGTCACATTCTACAAATTCTTGTGTGCCATCTATTACATTTCTATTTTCATCAACTTGTGCAATGGTAATTCCTTCAACACGCTCTGTACCGTGAACTTCAATTACGGTGCAACTAAGTTTTAGTGGAATATCAAAATCGTCAAGGCATTGAACAATGTTCCTTGTAAGGCCGCCAGAGTAAGGCATAAGCTCGCAAACCATTTTTACCTGCGCGCCTTCAAGAGTCATACGGCGAGCCATTATAAGACCAATGTCTCCACTTCCAAGAATAACGATTTTTTTGCCCGGCATATAGCCATCAATATTTACAAATTTTTGTGCGGCACCGGCTGTCATAACTCCAGAAGCACGAGAGCCTGCAATATCAAGAGCACCACGCGCGCGCTCACGGCAACCCATAGCAAGAATTACAGCAGTAGCATCAATTTGAATAAATCCATCTTGATTATTAACAGCAGTAACCATACGCTCTTTTGAAATAGAAATAACCATTGTATCAGTTTTTACATCGATATCAGATTGTTCAACAAGCTCAATAAACTTGTGAGCGTATTCAGGACCTGAAAGTTCTTCGCCAAAATAGTGAAGCCCAAAACCTGTGTGAATACATTGCTCAAGGATACCGCCTAGAGTTTCTGCACGCTCAAGAATTATAATTTTTCCTACACCATTTTTCTTAGCTTCAAGAGCGGCAGCCATTCCGGCAGGACCTCCGCCGATAACAACTAAATCATACTTAAGAGTTGAGTTCACTTTACTTCGTCCTTTCATACAAAATATCAGATTTGCCACCGAACTTTGTTATTTCGTTAATAGGGACATTAAGTTCCCTTGAAAGTATTTCCATAACTTTAGAACCGCAAAAACCACTTTGGCAACGACCCATTCCGGCTCTTGTACGGCGTTTAACACCGTCAACATCTCTAGCACCAACAGGTGAGTTAATAGCATCGATTATTTCGCCCTCTGTAACTGTTTCACAGCGACAAATAATTCTGCCATAAGCCTTGTTTTTTGCGATAAGCTCGCGTCTTTGCTCGTCTGACATTTCGCGAAACTTGATAGGCTCTGTGCGAGATGGGTTATAGTCTGATTTTTTTTCAAGCTCGCCATCATATATTGATTGTAAAATTTCTAAAACATAATCTGCAATAGCAGGAGAAGATGCAAGTCCTGGAGAAGCAATTCCAGCAACATTAATAAACTTTTTGTTAGCGTTTGAACTTCCAATAATAAAATCACTCGTTACATCATGCGCACGAAGACCACCAAAAGATGTTATCGTGTTACGCATACTAATAGAGGGGACAGATTTGTTAGCAGATTTAAACACATTGCTTAGTGCATCTTGTGCAATAGCAGCGCTGTCTTTATTATCTACTTCAACGGTTGTTGGTCCAACAATAACATTTCCATCAACAGTCGGAGCAATCAAAACACCTTTTCCCATTTCTGTTGGGCATTGGAAAATAACATGATTAACAACATTACCAACACTTTTATCTAAAAGTGCATACTCGCCAAGACGAGGTGTAATGTTAATTGAATTATCACCAATCATTTTGGCAATATCATCAGAATGCACTCCAGCAGCGTTGATAATATACTTTGCTGATATTTCGCCCTGCTCGGTGCTGAGGATAAACATATCATTTTCAAATTTAATTGAGTTTACGCCACAGTTTCGCAAAAACTCAACTCCGTTTGTAGCGGCACACTCTGCAGCAGCAACAGTAAGCTCATAAGGGCAAACAATTCCCGCTGTTTTAGATAACAAAGCACCAACAGCATCTGGGCTAACGTTTGGCTCTAGCTTAACTAAAGCTTGCCTGTCTAGAATTTCCATAGAATCAGCGTCAAGGCCATTTGTAATACCTCTTTGATAAAGTTCTTTTAAAGTTTCAACCTCATCATCAGAAAATGCAACAACAAGCGAGCCGATTTCTTTGAAAGGAACAAAGAGAGTTTTGCACACATCTGCCATTTTTTTAGTGCCTTCAACATTAAGGCGAGCCTTTAGCGTTCCTGGTTTTGCGTCAAATCCAGCATGAACAATACCACTGTTTGCTTTTGATGTTGCACACGCCACATCATTACCCTTTTCAATCAATGCAACCTTTAGATTGTATTGCGAAAGGTTTCTTGCAGTTAAGGAGCCGATGACACCAGCGCCAATAATTGCAACGTCATAAAACATAAAAATCCCCTCATTACATTATGATTTTAAAGATGATTTTAAAGCTTTCTTTCGTATTTATTTTATCACTTGCAACATTTCAAATCAATAAAAAAAGCGCTTTAGAAAAAGGTTTATGAAAACATACGGATAAAGTATAATAAAAATCTTTGTTTTTGATTATTAGTTACAAAACTATTGTTTGATTTTTAGCAAAGAAGAACAAAATACGCGGTCGTTCGGACAACATATTGTGCAGTGTTAAATGTTTAACACTAAAAAATATTAGAATTTATTGTATTTTTTCACGAAAAATGCACATAAAAATTGAATAACAGAATTATATAATAAAATGTTCATTTATATATAATAAAGCACTAAAAAAGTAGAAAAAACTCGATTATAATTGAATGTTAAATAAAAGAGATTAAAATATTTTGTGTATTTTGCACAAATATTACATAGTAGAATTTCAATAATCTTACAAATCGTAAAATTAATATTGACTTTAGTGTGAAACAAATCTAAAATAATAAGTGGAAGAATTAATTTTTGGAGGTAATGTAAATGTCTTTGGAATCAACACTTTTGGGTGGCATCTTTAATTTTGACAATTTTGCAAAGTATAAGTGGTGCAATGAGCTAAACTATCCAAGCGTAACGGATGAGCTTGATGTTTGCTTTAGTGACAGTAATCCCGAACTTTTGAAATGCGACCTTCACTATTCAGAAACAAATAAAGTTTATGACAAATATCCAGTGCTTGTAAATATCCACGGTGGTGGATGGTTAATCGGAGATAAGAAAAATAGTACAGGATTTTGCCTTCAGATTGCAGACGATGGCGTGTTTGTAATGAATATCAATTATGGTTTGCCACCTAAATATAGGTTCCCATACCAAATTCAAACTCACTTTGAAGCTTTTAAATGGCTAGAAGAAAATGCAGACAAATATAATCTTGACCTTGACAATGTGTTTATTTCGGGCGACTCAGCAGGAGCGCATATGGCATCTGTTGTTGCAGCTTGTCAGTGTTCACCAGAGTATGCACAAGCTTTAGGTGTTAGACCAACTAGCATTAAAATTAAAGGTGCAATGCTTTATTGTGGGCTTTATGACCTTGATAAGTGGAACGGCTTGCCAATGGATAAGGTGCCTGTTTGCCGTAGTATGATGCAAGAGTTTTTAGGAGTAAAAGATGTTAGACAATCTCCTTACTTTAAATATGTAAGTCCTCTCCCATATATTAATGAAAAAATGCCAAGAACTTTCCTTGTTTCTGGTGCGGTTGACATTATGACAAGGGGAGAAGAAAAAAAGATGGAAGAACAGTTTATAAAACACGGTGTTGACTATGTTACATACCGTGGCAAGCATTTCCCAAACAGCTTCCACGATTTTATGCTTCTTGCATTTACTGTTGAGGCAAAAAAATGTCTAAAAGCATCCTCCGAGTTTATCAGAGAGACAATTGCAATGGAAAGCAAATCAGCTAAAAAAGAAGTAGTGTCAATAAAAAATAAAACATACAATCTTAAAACTGGCTGATTTCAAACATATTTGTTATACATAAAATTCAAAAATTTAGTCAAAGAGTCATACATTTTTGTGTGGCTCTTTTTTATATCACTTTTATTGAATAAGGGTAGGATATATGTTATAATATCTCGAATTGTAATATGGTAAAATATACAATTATAAATTTATAAACAAAAATTAAAATTAAAAAGGAACTTTAAATGCTTATTTTAGGAATTGACCCAGGCTATGCAATTGTTGGTTATGGCGTAATAAATTATGAGGCTAATAGATTTTCAGTGATAGAATATGGGGCGGTCACCACGCCGGCAAAAATGCCTTTTAATAGAAGAATTGAATCTATATACGATGAGCTTTCTGAAATTATGCAGCGTACGCAGGTTCAGGCTATGTCTATTGAAAAGCTGTTTTACAACACTAATGCAAAAACAGTAATAGATGTAAGTCAGGCAAGAGGGGTTATAATGCTTGCAGCACAAAAACATAATTTGGAGATTGCAGAATACACACCGTTGCAAGTAAAACAAAGTGTTGTTGGGTATGGCAGAGCAGAAAAAAAGCAAGTTCAAGAAATGACAAGAGTTATCTTAAAGCTTGATAAAATTCCAAAGCCTGATGACACAGCCGACGCACTAGCAATGGCAATTTGCCATGCTCACACAAGTGGTTCGCTTATGGGTAAGCTTAGCAAATATAAATAAATGGAGAGAATTGATTTATGTTTTATAGTCTGACAGGAACACTAGTATATTCAGATACAACAATGGTCGCGATTGATTGTGGAGGAGTTGCTTTTTCTTGTAGTGCAACTATGAATACACTTAAAAAATTTGGTCCGAATGGTAGCAAGGTATCGCTTTTCACGCACCTAAGCGTTAGAGATGATTCGATGGACTTATTTGGATTTTATGATAAAGCAGAGCTTGATTGTTTTAAAATGTTAATTACAGTTTCAGGTATTGGTCCTAAGGCAGCACTTGCAATCCTCTCAGTGCTTGAGCCACAAGAGTTGGCACTAGCAATTGCGGCAAAGGATACAAAGGCAATTACTAAAGCACCGGGAATTGGGCCAAAGCTTGCACAAAGAATTATATTAGAGCTAAAGGATAAACTTGTAGCAGGAATTGGTGAGAATATAGATACAGCACAAATCGAAAATGTTGGTAATGTTGTGTCTGGGGGCAACGCAGCTCAAGCGTCAGAGGCTCTTGTAATGCTAGGGTATTCGCCGTCACAGGCTGCAATGTCGGTTGGAAAGCTAGACTCAACTCTTTCAGTAGAGGAAATGATAAAGCTTGCTTTAAAGGAGCTTGCAAATCAGTAAAGGGGATATAAATGGAACACGATATGGATTTTGAAAATCGCATAATTGCTCCTGAATATTTATCAGAAGATTCAGATATAGAAACATCTTTGCGCCCACGAACTCTAAACGAATATATAGGGCAAGAAAAAGCAAAGGAAAATTTGAATATATATATTGAGGCTGCAAAAGGGCGAGGAGAAACTCTAGACCATGTTTTGTTATATGGTCCACCAGGTCTTGGAAAAACAACGCTTGCAGGGATTATAGCAAATGAAATGGGCGTCAATGTAAGAATAACATCAGGCCCCGCAATCGAAAAGCCAGGGGATTTGGCAGCGCTACTTACAAATTTATCAGATGGCGATGTTTTGTTTATTGATGAAATACACAGGCTATCAAAAAGTGTAGAAGAAGTGTTGTATCCAGCAATGGAGGATAGCGCCCTTGATATAATAATAGGAAAAGGACCGTCTGCAAGGTCGATAAGAATTGACTTGCCAAATTTTACATTAGTGGGTGCCACAACTCGTGCAGGTCAACTAACCGCTCCGCTAAGAGATAGGTTCGGAGTAATTCTAAGGCTGGAGCTGTATACGCCAGAGGAGCTTGGCAGAATAGTGACAAGAAGTGCGGACATTCTTGGAATAGGCATAGAGCCAAATGGAGCGTTTGAAATAGCAGCACGCTCAAGGGGAACGCCTAGAATAGCTAATAGGCTTCTAAAACGCTCAAGGGATTTTGCGCAGGTTATTGGCAATGGAGTAATAACAGAAGATAATGCGAAAATAGCTCTTGGCAGAATGGAAATTGACCCGCTAGGTCTTGACAATATTGATAGATTGTTGTTAACTTCTATGATAAAGAATTATAACGGGGGGCCCGTAGGTCTTGAAACAATTGCGGCAGCGATTGGCGAGGAATCAATTACGATTGAGGATGTATATGAGCCGTATCTTATGCAACTTGGGTTTTTAAGCAGAACACCCCGTGGAAGAGTTGTAACCCCAGCAGGTTACAAGCACCTTGGAATAGAATTTCAAGAAAAATAAAGAGTTTAGGAGAAATATATATGGGAAGACTTTTTGGAACAGATGGTGCAAGAGGCATTGCAAACAAAGAGATTACTTGTGAGCTTGCAATGAAAATTGGAAGAGCGGCTGCAATGGTCCTAATTGATGATGAGCACAAAAGACCAAAAGTACTTATAGGAGCAGATACAAGAATTTCTTCAGATATGTTAAAAGCATCAATTAGTGCGGGGCTTTGCTCTGTTGGCGCTGATGTGTTGGTGCTTGGAGTTGTGCCAACACCTGCCGTTGCTTATTTGGTAAAGGAGTATGGTTATGATGCAGGAATAATGCTTTCTGCTTCCCATAACCCTTGTGAGTATAATGGTATCAAAATTTTTAAATCAGACGGATACAAGCTTGCAGATGAGATTGAAGAAAAAATAGAATCAATAATTCTTGATGAAACTGCAATTCCACCAATAAAAATAGGTTGTGATGTTGGGCGAATTAAAAGGTCTAACACCGCAATTGAGGATTATATAAACCATATTTTAAGCACATCAGAGTATAGATATAATGACTTGAACATTGCTCTTGACTGTGCTAATGGGTCTGCTAGTGCTACTGCACAAAAGCTTTTTGAAAGCCTTGGTGCAAAGTGTCATATTATTAGCGCACAGCCAGATGGACTTAATATAAACGAAAAATGTGGCTCTACATATGTTGAGAGTTTGCAAGAGTTTGTAAAAGAAAACAAGTGCGATGTAGGCTTTGCTTTTGATGGTGACGCAGACAGACTAATAGCCGTTGATGAAAATGGCGAGGTAGTTGATGGTGACAAAATAATTGCAATTTGCGCAAAGGATATGAAAGAGACAGGAAAACTAAAAGATGACACAGCTGTTGTTACAGTTATGAGTAATATGGGATTTTTTAAGTTTGCACAGGAAAATGGAATTGAATGTAAAAAGACAAAAGTTGGCGATAGATATGTTCTTGAAGAAATGCAAAAACAAGGATATACAATCGGTGGAGAGCAGTCAGGCCATGTAATTTTTCTTGAACATTCAACAACTGGTGATGGTCAACTCACAGCTGTTCAGCTTTTGAGAGCAATGAAAAGAACAGATAAAAAACTAAGTGAACTTGCGTCTTGTATGGATGTTTTCCCACAAGTTTTGATAAATGTTAAGGTTTCAAAATTTGGAAAAGTACGCTTTGAAGATGATGAAGACATTAAAATAGCAATTAAAAAAGCAGAACAGGAGCTAGGCGAGGATGGAAGAGTGCTTGTTCGAGTTTCTGGCACTGAGCCACTAGTTAGAGTTATGCTTGAAGGAAAAGACTTAAAGCAGATTGATACGCTTGGAAGAGAAATTGCACAAGTTGTTAAGGAAAGGTTAATATAGTATGCGAGTTTCAAACTGCTGGGAAGATTATGAATTAATTGACTGCTCAAACGGGGAACGGTTAGAGAGATGGGGCAATGTTACACTTATAAGACCAGACCCACAAGTTATTTGGAAAACTCCAAAAACAAACCCGCTTTGGAAAAAGGCAGACGCACGATATAGCCGTTCAAACTCGGGTGGTGGTTCTTGGGAAGTGTTTAACAATTTTCCTGAAGAGTGGAGTATAAAATATAAAGATTTAAGCTTTAAAATAAAACCAATGGGATTTAAACATACCGGTCTTTTTCCAGAGCAAGCAGTTAACTGGGACTTTACAAGAAGTGTTATAGAAAAAGCTCAAAGACCTGTAAAAGTGTTAAATCTTTTTGCTTACACTGGTGGTGCAACTCTTGCAGGACTTGCACAAAACGCACAAGTAGTTCATGTTGACGCCTCTAAAGGAATGGTAGCATACGCAAAAGAGAATGCGCAAATTAGCGATTTGGCAGACAAAAGCGTCAGATGGATTATTGATGACTGTGTAAAATTTGTTGAGCGGGAAATTAGGCGTGGCAACAAGTATGATGTAATAATTATGGATCCACCGTCATACGGCAGAGGTCCGGGTGGAGAGGTTTGGAAGCTTGAGGAAAAGGTTTATGATTTTGTAAAGCTTTGCTCAAAAGTTTTAAGTGATGACCCACTTATGTTTCTTGTAAATTCTTACACGACAGGGCTTTCACCAGCAGTAATGAATTATATAGTAGGCTCAATAATAACACCGAGGTTTGGTGGCAAAGTAACATCAGACGAAATAGGGCTTAAAGCTACACAAACGGGCCTTGTTTTACCTTGTGGTGCTTCAGCAATATGGACAGCAAACTAAACTTTTTTAAAGGAATTTAAAATGGATACTATTATAAAGTTTGAGAATGTGGATTTTAGATATGAGGGCAACTCAGATTTATCTGAACCGTTGGCAATTAGTGGACTAAATCTAGAAATAAATCGTGGAGATTTTGTTGCAGTTTTAGGTCATAACGGTTCGGGAAAATCTACTCTTGCAAAGCTTACAAATGCAATACTGCTTCCCGAAAAAGGGAGGGTCTTGATAAATGGAATGGATACAGCAAATGAAGAGGAAAAATTTAATATCCGCCAAACTGTAGGAATGGTTTTTCAAAACCCTGATAACCAAATTGTAGCTACAATCGTAGAAGAGGATGTAGCTTTTGGGCCTGAAAACTTAGGCATAGAGCCTTTAGAAATTCGCAAAAGGGTTGATGATGCGTTAAAAACGGTTGGAATGTATGACTATAGGCTCCACGAACCGCACAAGCTTTCAGGTGGGCAAAAGCAAAGGGTGGCAATTGCAGGAATTATAGCAATGCAACCAGAATGTATCGTTTTAGACGAAGCTACAGCTATGCTTGACCCACGAGGCAGACAAGAGGTAATGGAAACCGTGCGAATGCTCAATAAAGAACTTGGAATGACAGTAGTTTTTATTACACATTTTATGGATGAAGCGGTAACGGCGGACAGAGTGGTTGTAATGGATAATGCAAAAGTTATCCTGGACGGAACTGCTCAAAAAG
>JGI24709J26583_10004103_pt1 | contig 11156 bp, 10 predicted proteins | sample BioPla2DNA1_FD_26583 | JGI IMG/M metagenome (IMG submission 26583) | reverse complement strand
TTGTACCGCTGACCCCATCATCCACATAAAATTCGATGTTGCGAAAACCGTTGTCCTCAGCATATTTNTTTAGAATTGCCTTCTGAGACGAGATTTGTCAAGGATATTTTCTACCGTAGAAAATTCTTTCAACGCATACATAAGGACCTTACAATGGTTCAGTCAGTAATGGACGGACGAAGAAAGCTTGCATCCTTGCTTTTATGGGACACCATTCATACCATGGTTTTGAATTCTATATATTGGAATTTATTGACTCACCTTGGTCCGAAAATTCGAAATTTCATCCCCCGGGGAGGCTTACATCCTCTTCGGGGGATTGCTATAATATTACCAGTGTCCGCATCATGCATTGCGGATAACAGCTTGCACAGAGGGAGACATCAAAATGCAGGGAGAAAAAGAAACATCTGCGGTGCTGGATACACTGACATCCTATTGGACAGACAGAGCTCATAGTTACAGCGCGCAAAATGTTGCCGAAATGAACGATTGGCGGCGCAAGGCGTGGCGGGAGCTGATTTTGTCCTATGCCCCGCAAAAGGAGCGGCTGCGGATTCTGGATGTAGGCACCGGGCCAGGCTTCTTTGCAATCAATCTGTCATTGGCCGGACACGATGTGACCGCCGTAGATGTGACGGAACACATGCTCTGGCACGCAAAGGCAAACGCGGAAAGCTACGGTGCACAAGTAAATTTTGTGATACACCGAGGGGAGTTTTTGCCCTTCGAGGATGACTGCTTTGATCTGATTGTCAGTCGAAATGTGGTCTGGAATCTGGAATATCCGGAGCAGGCACTTTCTGAATGGAATCGTGTGCTGGCACCCGGCGGACGGATGGTCTATTTTGATGCCAACTGGTATCTATACCTATACGATGAAAAGCTCCGTGCGGAGAAAGAAGCCGCACATGCGGCTTTCCACGCCAGACACATGCCGCACCATCACGCGGGTGATCTTCCGCCGCAGCGGGTAGCTGAGCTGGAGCAGGCAGCTTATGCGCTCCCGCTCTCCAAAGAGCGGCGACCGGAATGGGATTGCACCGTTTTGCAGGAGCTCGGCATGGAGGTAAAGAAAATCATCGACGATATTGGACCCGGTGTGCAGGATCCGTTGGACTGGGAGCGGGATGCGCCGATCCATACCTTTATGATCTGTGCAGAAAAGCCCTTACAGGAGGGGCTGACCTATGCGCGCAGCGAGTAACCGGCGCGAGCTTACATCCGGTTCTATCTGGAAATCATTGCTTCTTTTTGCGCTGCCACTATTGGCGGGATCATTTGTTCAGCAGCTCTACAACACAGTCGATTTGATTTTTGTTGGAAACTTCATCGACAAGTCCGCATCTGCCGCAGTGGGTGCCAGCAGCCTGCTGATTACCTGTCTGGTTGGTGTTTTCGGAGGGATCGGCGTCGGTTCCGGAATTGTGATCGCGCAGATTTTCGGCAGCAGGAACAAACAGCGCCTCGGCCGCGCCATTCACAACACGGCGGCAATGATCCTTGTCAGCGGCCTGCTGATGATGCTGCTCGGTTACTTACTTGCCCCGATCTACCTGCGGCTGGTGCGAACGCCGACGGAGCTTTTGGACAGTGCCACAGGCTATCTGCGGATCTACTTTCTGTCTTTCTTGTCTGTTGTTACGTACAACTTCGGTTCTGGTATTCTGCGCGCGTTGGGCGATTCAAAAAGCCCGCTATATGCGCAGCTTGTGGGAGGTCTGCTGAATGTCGCAATGGACGATCTATTCATCCGCGTGCTGCGTGGCGGCGTAAATGGTGTTGCGTGGGCGACGCTGATTTCACAAACCGCAGCAGCCGGGATGGTTCTGGTCTGCCTTGTGCGGCTGGAGCCAGCGTACGCACTGCGTCCCGGTAAGATCGCTTTTGACCGTGAGATCCTCAAGCAAACTGTTTCGGTCGGTATGCCGGCCGGTATCCAGTCGCTTGTCATCACACTCTCCAATGTGATGGTCCAATATCACATCAATTTTTTTGGCGAGGATTCGATTGCTGCATTTACGGCTTATTTTAAGGTCGAATTGCTTATCTATCTGCCAATCGTCGCACTAGGACAATCCGTCATGACTTTCGCAGGACAAAATGCGGGTGCCGGAAACTGGGAACGGGTCCGTAAGGGAACGGCTCAATGCGCCGCGATGTCTATGCTGTTGGCAGCGGCAACAGTATGCCTTTGCCTGCCACTTGGGGAGCAGCTTTTCCGCATCTTTGCGCGAGATGCATCCGTTATTCAACTGGGGCGGCAGATCATCGGTGTGACATATCCATTCTATTTTATTTATCCGATTTTTCAGGTATTTGGCGACAGCATGCGTGGTGTTGGAAAGTCCAAGGTGCCGATGCTGCTGGTCCTTTTGAATATCTGTCTGGTTCGGACGGCATTGCTGTTTGTGATCGTACCACGGGTACCCAATGTAACCGGCGTGGCAGTTGTTTATCCAATCACATGGGCGCTGACATCGGTTTGTATGGTTGTGTACTACCTGCGTTTTCATCGCGGGAAAAGCAAGCCGGAGATGGGACATTTGCGTGCCAAGCCAGCCGCAGATGAGAATACTTGATATATACAGGAGGTGAGAAAATGTCCGCTAGCAACAGCGGGCGGATCCGTCATCCGGTTGTGCGCTATGTACTGCGGAGACTGCTTTCCCTGCTTCCGGTTCTACTGGGTGTAACGCTCCTGACCTATGGGTTGATGTATTTGTCTCCGCAGGATCCTGTGGAGATGATGCTGCAGGGACAGGGTACAGCACCGGATCCGGATGTGGTGGCCGCAATGCGCAGCCAGCTGGGACTGGATCGACCGTTTCTCGTTCAATATTTCAACTGGCTTTGGAACTTTGTTCGCGGCAATATGGGAACGTCATATATCGACGGCGCATCTGTAGCCGGAAAGCTCCTGACAGCACTTCCCAATACACTGAAGCTGACCGCCACATCGGTCGTGGTCACCGTTTTACTTTCTGTTCCACTTGGAATTCTCACAGCGGTGAAGCAGGGGAAACTCATCGATTTTATCATCCGCTTTTTGAGCTTCGTAGGCAACAGCCTGCCGAACTTTATCGTATCACTGCTGCTTTTGTACTTCTTTGCACTGAAGCTGGGATGGTTCCCCATCCTCTCCACCGGCTCGTGGGTGAGTCTTGTCCTGCCGACCCTTGCGCTGGCGATCCCCATGACCGGAAAATACATCCGGCAGGTTCGCGCTGCCGTATTGGAACAGCTCGGCAAAGTCTATGTGGACGGTGCAGTATCCCGCGGGCTGAAAAGCCGGGTCGTGCTGTTTTATTACGTGCTGCACAACGCAATGATTACGATTGTCACGCTGATGTCCATGTCCATCGGCTCGCTTCTTGGCGGAACGGCTGCGGTGGAGATGATCTTTTCTCTCCCGGGCATGGGATATATGGTCACGAGCGCTGTGACCTCCCGCGACTATCCGACCATTCAGGCCTTCGTGGTCTGGATGAGCGTGATCTACATTGTTGTCAATCTGCTGACGGATATTTCTTACTACTATGTGGATCCGCGTCTCAGTGTTGGAATGGGGGTGGAGTGATGAATCAAACCACCCGTGTAAAGCGCAGGATGTTTCTTTACTTGGCGATTTTTATTGTCCTGTGCCTGTTTAGCCTATTCTCCGGCTCCCTTGCCCCGCACGACGCAGAATTGGTAGACCTTTTAGCCGCCAAGCAGCCGCCCGGCGGTGCATATTTAATGGGAACGGATTGGTTGGGTCGGTGTATCTGGTCGCGCATTTTATCCGGAGCATACAGCTCGATTTTCGCCTCGCTGATTATTGTCGGGCTGAGCATGCTGATTGGCTGTACGATCGGTCTCGTCAGTGGATACGCTGGAGGCATTGTCGATGAGGTTATCATGCGCATTGTGGATATTTTTCTGGCGTTTCCTGGTATTGTGCTGTCCATCGCGGTGGCAGGTATGCTGGGACCGGGCTTGAAGAACGGCATTCTTGCGCTGGCAGCGACAAGCTGGACACAATATGCCCGGTTGATCCGCAGCTACGTGCTCTCTATCCGGCAGGAAAACTTCGTCAAGGCAGCCATTTTGAATGGTCAAAGCAGCATTTCCATTCTGCTGCGCCATGTCCTGCCTAACGCGATTCGCCCCGTGGTGGTAACCGGCACCCTGCATCTGAGCAGTGCGATGCTGAGCATTTCCGGGCTGAGCTTTCTTGGGTTGAGTTCCTCCACGGCGGAGTGGGGAAGCATGCTCTCCGAGGGCCGAAGCTTAATGCAACAGTGCCCGTGGGTAGTGCTGTATCCGGCACTTGCCATCTTTCTGGTGACCATTCTGTTCAATCTTCTGGGTGACAGCGTGCGCGACGTGCTGGATCCAAAAGGAAAAACCAAATCTATCAACAATTAAGGAGAAAAACATGAAGAGAATCACAGCTTTTATTTTGGCGTTGGTTATGGTGCTCTGCCTGACCGCCTGCGGCACCCAGGCAAACACTGACAATGGGGACGACACCCGCGGTACCTTCGTTTTCGGTGGTCAGATCGGCAATGTCGATCCCGCTTCCGGCGCTTATGCATGGGTGGGCATGCGCAGCGGTGTTATGGAGTCCCTGTTCCGGTTTGATGACAACATGAATGTTCAGAAAAATCTGGTGGACGAGTATTCTGTTTCCGATGACGGCCTCGTCTGGACGATTGTGCTGCGCGACGGCGTGCTGTTCCAGAGTGGAAACACAATGGATGCCGCAGCGGTGAAGGCCTCTCTGGAGCGCACATGTTCCATGCAGAGCCGTGCGGAGAAGGAACTGAACATTGCCGCGATTGAGGCGGACGGAAATACACTGAAAATTACGANGCGCGAACCGAACCCCGTATTGCCCAATTGTCTGTGCGATCCCTATTCCGGAATCGTAGACGTGAAGAGTCTGGATCAGGATGGCCATGCCACGGTGGGCACGGGCCCGTTTAAACTTGTGGAGTATGTGGAGAATGAGCGGCTGGAGCTGGATGCCTTTGACGATTACTGGGCCGGTAAGCCCGCCAGCAAGCATGTGACCATCCGCTCTACCAGTGACCTCGACGCCTCCACGCTTGCGCTGCAAAAGGGCGAACTGGACGCCTGCTATGGTCTGCCCTATGATGCCCGCGATCTGTTTGACGGGACGAGCGGTTTCAAAATTTCGCAGGCTGCGACCTCACGCGTATATAAAGTGTACTTCAATCTGGAGCACGAATTTACGGGAGACCCCAATTTCCGCAAGGCGGTCTGTATGGCGATCGACCGCGTGAACTATGCCAATGTTCTTGTCAATGGCGCAGGAGCTCCAACGAAATCCACCTTCCCGGCGACAACGGCGTTCAGCGATGAGGCTTCCCTGACGAATGTTCCCGATTTCGATATGGACGGGGCTAAGGCACTTCTGACACAGAGCGGATATACGGATTCCGACGGTGACGGTTTTCTGGATAAGGATGGAAAGAAGGTCTCTCTGCAGATCATTACCTATGGCCGTACAGGGCTTCCGCAGACCAGCCAGGCGCTGCAGTCTGCGCTGCGCCAGCTCGGTATGGATGTCAGCTTTGAGCAGCTGGACAGCACGGAGGATCGCGGTCATGCAGGCACGTTCGATTTGAGCGTGTACGCCGAGGTCACGATGCCGACCGGCGATTCGTATTCTTATATGATGAATAGCTACAGCACCGGCGGCACCAACAACTTTGGCCGCTATTCCAACGACGAGGTAGATAAGCTGCTGGAGGAGCTCGCTGTGGAGTTTGATACCGGCAAGCGTGCGGAGATCACCAGGCAGATCGATGAGATCGTGCTGTCTGAGAACGCTTACTGCAACATTTTCCACCTGAACATGTACATGGCCATGAAGGATACCGTGGAGGGACTGGAGCAGTCTCCCGTGGACTACTATCATATCAATTACAAGACCTGCGTCAAGTGAGCACAAACAGCGGAGGGAGGCGTATCCCATGCAGGAGAAGCATTTGGTTGACATCCGAAATCTGTCTGTACGCTACCCGGATGCACAGGAGACCATTTTACACGATGTGAATCTGACGATCAGCGCGGGAGAAATCACCTGCGTGATTGGGGAAAGCGGATCCGGCAAGAGCACGCTGCTCAATGCCGTGCTGCAGCTGCCGGGGCGGGTAGAGATCACGGACGGGCAGGTGCTTTTTCGTGGAAATGACCTGCAGCAGCTGACGCCGCGGCAGATGCAGTCGATTCGGGGCAGAGAAATCGGCGTTGTCTTCCAGGAGCCCGGAGCGTCTCTGGATCCAATCCGCAAAATCCATAAGCAGTTTTATGACGCATTGCACGCCCATGACCGATCTGTTACGAAAGCCGAAGCCAGACAGAAAGCGGCTGCGCTCCTGCAGAGCATGGAATTTAAGGATCCGGAGCGCATTTTGGAGAGCTGCCCCGCACAGCTCTCCGGCGGCATGAATCAGCGTGTAGCGATTGCGGCGGCGATGGCGCTTGAGCCTGCCATTCTGCTGGCGGATGAACCGACCAGCGCGCTGGATGTAACCGTACAGGCACAGGTCGTGGAGGAACTGCTGCACCTGCGTGCCCAATACGGAACGTCCATCCTGCTGATCACCCACAATATGGGCGTTGCGGCGAAGCTGGCGGATCAGGTGGCTGTCATGTATGGCGGGCGAATTGTGGAGTGCGGCCCTCGAAACGACGTACTGCATCACCCGGCGCACCCATATACCCGCGCTCTGCTCGCGGCGGTTCCACGTCTGGATGAAAAGCTGCCACAAGGAATCCCCGGCCGAAAACCTGAGATTTTCCCCGAGCGGAACTGCAGCTTTGCATCCAGATGTCCATACGCGGAGGAGCTCTGCAAGCAGGCAATCCTGCAGCCGCACACGGTGAGCGGGCAGCACTGGACTCTCTGCGGAAAGGAGGCGCCTGACCATGCAGACAATTCTTGAGGTCAGCCATGTAACAAAGACTTTTCATGAGCGCGGCGGGCGAACTTTCCGGGCGGTGGATGACATTTCGTTGACCGTAGAAACCGGTGAATGCGTCGGTATCGTCGGAGAAAGCGGCTCGGGCAAGTCCACGCTGGCGCGAATCATCACCCGGCTGATCCTGCCGGACAGCGGCAGCGTCACGCTGTGCGGCACCGAGCTGACAGCCGTTAAGGGCGCTGCCCTGCGGGCGGCATACCGGGATATGAAGATGATCTTTCAGGAGCCGCGCTCCTCATTCGACCCGCGGCTGACGCTGGGTGAGAGTCTGGATGATGCGCTGAAGACCGTTGTACCTGAGCGGGCGCAGCGTATGTCAGATGCGAAACAGCTCTTTGAAAAGGTTGGGCTGGATACACACTTTTTGAAGCTATATCCCACACAGGTCAGCGGCGGCGAATGCCAACGGGCCGCGATCGCAAGGGCCATCGCCCAAAAACCGCGTCTGCTGATTTGTGACGAGGCAACCTCGGCGCTGGACGTGTCCGTACAGGCACAGATCATCGGTCTGCTGAATGAGATACGGCGGGAAAGCGGACTGTCTCTTTTGTTCATCTCTCATGACCTCGCGCTGGTCAGCAGCTTTTGCGGCAGGACCTATGTGCTTCATGACGGAAAGGTCGTAGAGCAAGGCGCGACGGCTCAGATCATTCGTGCGCCGTCTCAGCCATATACCAAACAACTTGTAAACTCTGTACTAACATAAAAGGAGCTTATGCCATGCTGACACAGGAACAAATCAACGAGAGCTGGACCATCCGTTCTGAGAACTATAACCGCTATGTAAAAGAAGAGTTTTGTACGGACCGTCCGGAGAAATGGTTGGAATTCATAGAAACCAACGCCCCCTCCTCGCGCCCGCTTCGGGTTCTGGATGCCGGATGCGGGCCGGGCTTCTTCTCTGTCCTGCTCTCCCACGCCGGACACACGGTCACAGGCGTGGACGGCTCCACCGGTATGCTGGCGCACGCACGGGAAAATGCGGCGCATTTCGGCGTATCACCGATTTTTATGCAGGGAGATTTCGGCGCGCTTCCGTTTCCGGCCAGTACATTTGATTTGGTTGTCAGCCGTAATGTGACGCATATCATCCGCGATCACCTGCGTGTCTATGGGGAGTGGCTGCGTGTATTGAAGCCCGGCGGTGTGCTGCTGATTTTTGACGCCAACTGGCACCTGCCCTATCAGCCAGGCGCGGTTCGGGACGAGGCGATCCGCCGCGAGCGGGAGGGCCTCACAAAATATGGACGCGGTTTTACACACGACGGATCCTATGAATATATCAACAGTTCGCTGAACCCGGAAAACTATCAGGTATTCGGCTCGGCCCTGCGTCCGGACTTTGACGTGGGTGTGCTTAGCCAACTGCCCTGCACGGACATCTCCTTTGTGCGGGACGTGACGGAAAATCTCTGGAGCGAGCGGGAAAAGGTCTTTTACGGCGCGACGCCGCTCTATATGCTGCGCGTTGTAAAAAAGTAAGCGTAAATGCATGGAATGCTGTTGGCATAAAACTTCATGCGCAGGATTGCGCGCCACAATCATTGGCAAAATTCAGCGCGCATGAAGTTTTTTTGCGCATCATTTTCGGTTGCCCCGAAGGGGCGAGAAAATGGCGCATCCTGTGTTTTTCTATGCTTTTGCATAGCAAAAAGCAGAAAGTGACTATCCGCTAGAAGATTTTGAAAAAGCGTTACAGCAATATCTGTGATGTAATCAGACCGACTGGAATTTGTTTCTGGTCGGCCTGATTTTATCGCTCAAAGTCATTCTGTTTTCGTGCGCTGCGCGACCGCTTTGACCGCTCCTCTGTCCAGCGCTGCATCATATGCTGCCNCAGATGTCGTTCTTCCGCATCCTCTCCAAGCAGACGGGACGTTTCCTGCTTGGCGTTGAGCAACATATTGGGCGACGGCTTCTCCTGGAAGAATTCTTCCAACTGTTTTTCTGCCGCATTTTCTTGTGTGGGGCGAATGGCCTGCCGCGCTTCGTATAGCGCAACTGGGTTGATATTCATAGCCTGCGTTTTTAACTCGGCGTATTCAGCCAGCGCCTTATCCCGTTCAACAGCATACTTCTGTTCCTGTGCATTCAGCTTTTTCAGTCCCGCCTCCATCGTGGCAATATCCTTGCGGAACACATCTGCGCCCACATCCTCCGCATACTCAAATTTCTGCAAAAGCAGCGACTTTTCAGAGCGCAGTTCCTCCAATTCTTCCGTCAGTTCTGCAATGCGGACAGCCAACACCTTATGCTGCTTCACGTGGTAAATCGCCAGTTCCTTCGTCTCGGCAACCAGCGACTTGCGCTCCTTGCTCTTCACTTTGATCTGCTTCACAAGACCGTTGTAACGCTCCATCTCCGGCCTCCAAACGGCAAGAGAATTCTGGATATGGGATTTGCTGCAGCGGATATGAGAGAGCTGATAGCAGAAGATGAACACACGGCTGCGCAGTTTCTCCAACCCTTCCGCTATCGCGGGGACAGTGCGGGCAACCAGTGCGGCATATTTTTTTATTTCTGCCTTCAACTCCCGCAGCAGCGCATTGTCCGCTTTGATCTGCCGGTTGATCTCACAGCGGTCAGCAACAATACCTTTCCGTTCCAGCGCCCGTGCAGTCACACCCTCGTGAATGGTAGGCTGCTCCTCCAGTCCTCTGGCGGCATTGCTGCGGTGGTTGATGCGCTCCTCCCGTCCGGCACGTTCCAGATAGCGGTTGGACACATCTGCCCATGCCGCCCGCCACGCAAGAAGCTGTTTCTCGCTGTTCCAGCGCTCAGAGATGGGATTCTGCCTGCCATAGCGGGTGCTTTTGGGGTGCTTATCTGTGCGGACAAGTCCCTGCGCCTCGGCAGCGGATGGCGTCATATAGACCTTCTTTTTGCCGACCTTGTAGGGATATTGCTTCTCCCAACCCTCGTTCTGTGCCGTCTTGAACTCGGCGGCAGTGAAGCCTTTTTCTTCGCCGTCTTTGATGCAGAGATATTCTTTCTCGGTCTTGTACTGCCAGCGTCCCTGTTCATCCAACGGGCGCACCGTCAGCAGGATATGGGCGTGGGGATTATGACCATCGGTGTCGTGGATGGCAGCATCGGCGCACATTCCGTCCGCCACAAACTGCTCTTGGATAAACTCGGTCAACAGCTTTTTCCATTCGGATTTTCCAAGCTCCACGGGTAGGGCAGCCACAAACTCACGGGCAAGACGGCTGTCCTTTGTTTTCTCATTTTCCTCTACGGCGTTCCATAAAACGCTTCGATCCATCCACTCGGCGGGAGCGTATTCCGGCAGAAATATCCGCTCCCATACAAGCCCTTTCTTGCGGGTAAAGTCGTGCTGTACACCGTCGTAATCGTTCAAAATTTTAGAACAGCTCAGATAGGCGGAAGCTGCCACGACACTCCGTCCTGCCCCTCGGCTCACAACTTTTGTTTCCAAGTGATAAATTGCCATCCGTTCTCACCGTCCTCTCATTTTCGGTTATTGTTTTTTAGCAAAAAGAAAATGGGTGTCGCAAGAGCGATACCCATAACTGCGATAAAACTGCCGGTGGCAGATTTTCGCAGGCAGGCGGCTGAGGGGGTGGCAAATCGCCATCCCCTTGTTGTGCATATGAAGCAGAACATTGAGCCGACTGCGTGGACAATGATGACTTGCAGCATTGTCCATGAGGCTCCCGCAGGAGCCGCATCCGCCTCGCAGAGCGCACGGTTTCCGTAGGAAATACCACCTCCTCCTGCGGGGTGGTGAGTAAGTGCGCCCTTCGGGATAAAAGAGAAGCGCCCCGGTTGCCCGGAGCGCATAAAATCATCGTATTGCTTTGAATACCTCGCACAAAAATTCTTCCAACTGTTCCAATGTCATCTGCGTTGTCTGCGGTAATGCTTTCTCCAAAATCGCACCTTCCTGGATCAGCCGCCGTGTCCGTGCCTTGCGTTCTTTCTCCCGGTCACGCATCTGCGCTTCCTCCAATCGGTGCTTCGCCTGTAATAGTTTCTTTTCGTTTTCGGTCATATAGAATCCTTTCTGCCAAAGATGGTGGCAAATGCAAACAGGCGGCCTGTGAGATTTTTCTCACAAGCCGCCATTAGCGTCATTCATTATGCTGTTTTCTTTTCCGGTTCTTCCGTGTGCTGAATTTCCTGCAATACCGGCTC
>JGI24709J26583_10004101_pt1 | contig 11157 bp, 9 predicted proteins | sample BioPla2DNA1_FD_26583 | JGI IMG/M metagenome (IMG submission 26583) | reverse complement strand
CCCCCCCATCAAGTAGCTGCTTGTTTCTATTTATAAATTCATCATATGAAGCAATAATTCTTCCAGGGTTTCCAACAATCACTGAATTGTCTGGCACATCCTTAGTAACAACCGTACCTGCTCCAACAACTACATTATTGCCTATTGTTATTGAAGGTAGAATAATTGAATCAGCTCCTATAAAAACATTGTCCCCAATGGTCACTCTGCCGACACGACTATATTTTAACGCCATCTTAGTACTCGCATCATGCAATAGTATTCTGGCATCTGAAATTGTTACGTTATTTCCAATTGTAAGTAAAAAAGCATGGCCCAAATCAATTTTATTCGTCCATATAACAACATTATTTCCAATTGATGCTCCATATTCCCTTAGAATATCTGGAGTCATTCCTTTTCTAATCTTCCTTCTCTTAATCCACTCTAATAATCGTTTCATAAAAATCTCCAAATCTCCATTTCTCCATCAAATAACAGTATAAATAATAATATAATATCAACCCAAATATTAATAGGTTCATCATCAATATCTGATGCCACTGTATTATACTTCATCACTAGCATTTGAATTGCTAAAACACAGCTTCAGCATAATAAGAAACACCGGGAATATCAAATCATTCAATGCTTGGTCAAAATACATTGGTAAACAAAATGAAATCAACAGCAAAACACTGTATAATTTAGACGAATTTGATACAATGTATTTTATTGGATAGTACAAAACCAGTACTATAAACATAATCCCAACTGGTACTGAGTAATGAATCATCTCATTAAAAAAAACATTGTGAAAGTTGTTAATATAGCGTCCACCAGCGGCCAGCCAAAAAGAATCTGAAAAAAAACTTTTTCCCATACCATGAGGATATTTTGCTAATGAATCCGCATAAATAGCCCAAATATATGCTCTATCACCCAAACTCGATACATTTCTTTTCGATTCAACAATATAAAAAACGGCTCCTGCAATTATTAAACCAACAAAAAATGCAAAAAAAAGTTTAATCATTGTTTTTTTATCTAATTCTTTTGTTTTTATATAATAGGCGAATAAAACCATTCCCATACATACAATAGATACCATAGAATTAATTCTTATCGCCGCAATAAAATAAATGCAAATCCACAGTCTTCTGAAAAGAAAATTTCTTCTTTTCATCAAAAGTGCTAAAGCCAAAACCAGTAATAGACCATAAGAGCTTTTATGCATAAAAACCCACGTCAATCGTTCATCTAGGAACACACCACTTTTCGCACTTCTTAAATGAAACTGATTCACATCAAGAAAAATAGCATCGACACCAATCATATTAGATATCAAACTAAGAATAACTGTAAATGAAAATATACTTAATATTGTATCGGTCAACTCTGAATATAACGAATCTTTTCTTATACCTTCATACGATTCACACGAATCAAAATCCCATAGCAACAAAAAAGAGCCCACTTTATAGCAAAGTGCCCAATAACATTTTAGGTAAAAAATATCGTAATATAAAAAAGTCAAAAAATAGAGTATTACTAACACTATATATCCTATATTCCTACGTACTCTCATCTTTTTTAAATTCATAAGTAATAGGATAAGCAATGGTATTTCTGCCATAGTAAACAGAAGATTATGCCTATTGGTATCACATATATAAAAAGGTATAATGAAAGAAGTTATTGCCAACACAATAAGTTGAAAATAATTTTTATTTTTTAGATGTCTAATGTCAATTACCACTATATCTACCTTCCTAATTATTTTTTTCTATTAGTGCGTTCCACTCTGCCGCTATATTCTCTATTGAAATTGAATCAGCCATTCTTAACGCATTAGTAGCCATTTCTCTCCGCAGTTCGGTATTATTTGATAGTTCTAACATTGCATCCGCAAACTTCTTAGTATCAAACTTTTCCACAACAATACCTTCTTTATTTCTCGTTAACGGTATAACAGCTGGAATATCATAGCATATAACGGGCAATCCTATTTCAAAAGCCTCTGTTACACACATAGGAAATCCTTCCCACCTAGAAGATAGCAAATATACTGAAGATTCCAATAAAAGTGGCTTTACATCCTTTAAATATCCCGGCAATTCAACTCTACCTTGCAAGCCATATTTAATAACCTTTTCTTTGATTTTTCCATAATCGCATCCATCCCCCGCAATTACTAAATTCCACTCTTTATTACTTTTTGAAAATATATTAAAAGATTCAATGAGCAGATCAAATCCCTTGGCTTGCACAAAGTTACCACATGCAATAAACTGCTTATTGTTCAATTTAGACTTTTCTACACTCACAAAACTTCTCGGATTATATATATATTCACATTGAATTTTTAGATTATTCTTGTATTTTTCCGCAATATCCTCATTCAACACTATGCAGTGCGTCAGTTTTTGCACTGCTTTTACAAATATTTTTTCCCTCTTCCACAAGTATCTATGCGGTGTTTCAAAATATGCTTCATACGAATTATGTTCCCATCCTATGGTTATTTTTTCCGTCAAATTGCATTTTCCAAGTAAAACAGACATATCTCCTGATACTGCAATAATAATGTCAAATTTGTCCGATATATTACGTCTCATTTTTTTTACAGCATCTTTTGAATAATACGCATAGTCTAGTAACCATATATTATTTTCAAAAAAAGATAGTTTTGTTTTTCTGTAGATATAGCGGATTGCAGAAGCTACAGGCTTCCGAGAATATGGATAATAAGATACCACTTCTATATTATCTTTAAGTCCGTATATGCTGTCTAATAATTTTTTTTCCCGTGTAAAAATTGTAACATCATGATCTTTGCACAATTCATTTGCAATTACTGTTACAACCCGTGATTCACCGCCGATTGCATATATAGTCGGCGTAAAAATAGCTATTTTTTTCATTCTACATTGCCTAGCATTACTTCTACATACGGACACCATATACAAAATAGTATCTCAGTGGAATGCTTTTCTCCTCATCAATCTTTTTATATATCCTTTTATTGGTTGTATGATATTTGATGCAGAAAAAGGTTTTATTTTTATAGCCTTTTTCCATAATCTTAGAGCATATTTATACTGTCCAGCATTATTCATATTATTGACCATTCTAATAATCTGGTAATACAAAGCGTCTGGATAGCTATTATACAATTCCTTGTGTTTAGCTTGAAACATTTCAAAAGCTTTTATTTTCTTAGGAATATTCATTGAAATAGATTCTTCTGAAACATCATATACAGCAGTTGGTTTATCTACAAAATTAAAGTCACAAATTTCAGATAATCTTAGCAACAAGTCATGTTCCTGACTAGCCGTAAGTTCAACATCAAATCCACCTAACTTACGAACCAAACTAGTTCTCATAAGTGGGAAAATACACATTGTATTTCTATATAAAAGAGATTCCGTTAACTTACCGCTAATTGCATCTGTTCTAACAATTTCTTGTTTGTCCTTATACTTTAAATAATACGGTGTATAAACAACTCCAATATCATCTGCACAGAATCCTGAGAGCTGAATTTCAATTTTTTCATTTAACCAATAATCATCATCGTCTAAAAACGCAATGTATGCACCATTGGCTATAGATAAGCCCATATTTCTCGCTGCGCAAGCTCCTGAATTATGCTCCGGTTCAATATATTGAATTGTTTTATTCGGAAAGGCTAACAGCATTTCTCTAATTTTCGTCGCATTGAATTTATCTTCCGGATAATCATTTACTACAATTATTTCAGTATTATTGTAGGTTTGATTTACCACACTTTCAACTGCTCTTTTTAGTACTTCAATTGGCCTTTTATATGTTGTTATTACAACAGATACAAGACTATCCTCTCTCATTGTTCTCATCACTCAAATCCTTATATTAACAAAATTTCGATTGTCTTAAATCAAGAAAACTAACTAATCATCGATCATATCCTAGCCGATTGCTCAACTCCTTTTGCATTTTTTTCTTTTCTTCTATACTTTTTTTCGTCCAATAAGTATCATACTTAGGGGATTGTTTCAATAGCATTTCATTTCTTTTTATGAAAGCATCACAACTTCCTATAACTTTAGCAGGAACTCCTATAACAACACTATTATCGGGAATATCTTTTGTTACAACCGTCCCAGCACCAATCACAACATTATTTCCGATTGTGACTCCTGGAAGAATAATAGCATCTGCTCCGATAAAAACATCACTTCCTATTACTACACGACCAACTCTGCTATAGCCTATAAATCTCTTTGTACTTGCGTCATGTAAGAGAATTCTTGCATCGCTAATCGTGACTCTATTTCCTATTTCCAATAAAAAAGCATGTCCTTTATCGATTTTATCTGTCCAGATTTCTACGTCCTCACCTATTGTGGCCCCAAGTTTTCGGAGTTCTTCAACTGTAGCCCCCCCCGGAGTATTTTTTTGATTTTAAGTTTAATTTTTCTAATCATTATTTGCATAAACCCCGATATATTTTCTCAACATCTTCAAAAAATACATTTTCAGAGAATTTTGTCTCGCATATATTTCTTGACACTCTCGATTCCTTTTTCCATAAAATCGAATTATTAGTTAACTGTATCATCGCATGTGCTAAAGAATCAACATCTCCTGGTTCAATTAAAAAACCATTTTCTTTCTCCTTTACTGCTTCCGCAATGCACCCTACATTTGTACTTATAATTGGCAAGCCATAGGACATAGCTTCTAATATAGCAATTGGCAAACCTTCATTATAAGAAGGCAATACAAGCACATCAGATTTTTTTAGTAGTTCTGGCTTTTGTTCCTTTGTAACCCAGCCCAAAAATTCAACATATTTTTGTAATCCGTTAGTTCGGGTATATTCTTTTAAACGCTGCTCCTCAACTCCAGAACCTGCAATTGACAGACGAAAATCCGAAACACCTTGATCTTTCATCTGTTTCACAGCATCTAATAAATCAATAACTCCTTTTCTCTGGATAAGTGCTCCCAGAAATAAAAATGTTCTTACTTTATTAGTTTCCTTATCTTCAAAATTTGGAAGCGAAACCGCATTGTTGATAACAACAACATTGGCCTTCGGTGCGATTTTCAGAATAAATTTTTTCCAATCTTCGCCAAGAACAATACTTGAATCTGCAATAGAAAAAAGTTCTTGAATCTGTGCCTTTCGTTTTGAATTTCCGTTATTGTAAAAATCCTTAAATTCAGACCCATGTAGGTGAATTATCGCCTTTTTATTATATTTCTTGCATAGTTTTGTTACATAATACTTTCTATAGAAACTTCCCTTATAAGACATGTGAATATGTATAATGTCAAACGCACCTTGTTTTATGAGTTTCTTTAGTTTTCTATATGCATTAGCAAAGAAGAATGTTTTCTTTAATGGGTTTCCCGTCACATGCGTAGCTAAATACGAGAACTGGAAATCATCTCCCCAGTCATGATCCATTAACTGATCAATAACACTATTCATGCCACCCTTTTCTTTTCTGTCTGAGCTACACATTAAAATTCTTATTTTCTTCTCACCTCCATTCTTTCCACAAATCATTGCATCGATAGAATCAATAATGGTCTGTGCATTTGATACATAAGGTTTAACTTCTTTACCTTTTGCATCTTCAATCGCTATGCTAATCTTATTACAATCATAACACGCCGTGACTATCCCAAGTTTTTCAAATGCCTGCACTAACTGAATCTGATGATCATCGACAACCTCTTGGTATTCTGCCAGTCGAGGAACTGCTACCACACGTTTTCCCATTTTCACAGCATTTACGATTACCCCTGTGCCACCGTGGGTCAACACAATATCACAGTTTCTCATCTTTTCATTGAATTCATCATGATTCAAAAATTCTTTATATTTATAATTTTTTATTGGATAGTTGCTGGAACCAATTTGTGCAAAAACCTCATCAGTAATTGCTCCGTTCTCTATGGCTTTATCTACAGCCTCCAACAATCTGTTAAACTGGAAACTTCTTGATCCCGTTGTGATAAATATCATCAGTAAATTCCCCCCTTACAGATTGCATTTGGATAGAATTTCTTCATACTTTCCCACTGTACATAAAACCTGTCTGCAAACTTATATGCAATTTTCCCAGAAAGGTTAGGCGAGTTAATTTTTGCAAATGATTCAATATATATCACTTTACCGCCAAAAATCTTCGTCCATACCATTAGTGGCACTGCTGCCAAGGATCCTGTAGAAATGATGTAATCTGGTCTATCCGATAAAACAATAAAAAGTGATTTTATAATGTTTACAAAAAATTTCAGAAAAAATGTTTTATCCGTTCGATTAATTGGTAAAACGTACCTCACCGGTATATCTCCGGCTTTGACATCGTAACCAATTTTTTCTGTAACAATATATCCACTATATTTTTCAATTAAGGGCTTAAGCATCATTAACTGCTCAAAATGTCCTCCAGATGATGATGCCAAGCATATCCTTATTTCCTTCTCGCTCATTAATTACAATCTCCAGAAACGCATACCAGATGCCTTAAGGTCAGATACTTTATAAAGACCCTTTACATCAATCAACACCTTTTCATTATCACTACTCGCTTTAAACATTGCCTTGATATCATCCAAGCTCAATGCCTTAAATTCATTATGAGCGACAGCGACAATCACACAATCTGCGTTTTTTGCGTCTTCTAATTTTGTCAGAGTGACACCATATTCGCGCATTGCGTCACGTTCACTAGCCCAAGGATCTACAACAACAGGTTCAATACCATAGGTGTTCAACTCTTTGATAATGTCATCCACCTTGCTATTTCTAGTATCAGGACAGTTCTCCTTAAAGGTCAAACCAAGAATTACAACTTTAGACTTTTTCGGAGCTTGACCGGCAGCAATCATCTGTTTAACAGCTGCATCTGCAACAAAAGCACCCATATGGTCGTTTACAATTCGTCCGTTCAGAATAATCTGGCTATGATACCCCAACTTTTCCGCTTCATATGTAAAGTAGTACGGATCAACACCGATGCAATGACCGCCAACAAGACCCGGACGGAATCCAAGCGCATTCCATTTAGTATTCATGCCATCAACCACTTCGTTGGTATCAATATCCATACGATCAAACACCATTGCCAGTTCATTCATAAATGCAATGTTAATATCTCTCTGACTGTTCTCAACAACTTTAACAGCTTCAGCTGTTCTCATATTAGAGACTGGGTGAGTTCCAACTTCGATTACAATGTCATATACATTTTTGATTTCTTTCAAAGACTCATCATCACAACCAGAAACAATCTTGTGGATGTTTTCCAGACGATGAACCTTATCACCAGGATTAATGCGCTCAGGGCTGTAACCAATCTTAAAATCCTCACCGCACTTAAGACCAGACTCTTTTTCCAAGATAGGAATACATACATCCTCTGTGCAACCCGGATACACCGTAGATTCGTAAACGACAATCGCGCCCTTTGTTAGATTACGGCCAACAATTTCAGAGGCGCCAATAACAGGAGTCAAATCCGGAGTATGGTCAATATTTATAGGAGTAGGAACCGCAACAATCAGGAATTTTGCTTCCTGAAGTTTATGTTCATCAGCAGTAAATTCAACGGATGTAGTTTTAATGACTTCATCACCTACTTCCTTAGTCGGATCAATTCCAGACTTGTACAGTTCAATTTTATCTTTATTTAAGTCAAATCCAATGACATTTAATCCTTTTTTAGCAAAAGCGACTGCAATAGGCATACCTACATAGCCCAGACCAACCAGAGCAAGCTTTTCTTCACCATTAATCAACTTTTCATACATAGACATTTTTTATTCCTCCAAAAAATTAATATAAATTATTGGCTTTTCAGCCATAAAAACACATTATGAAATCATTCTACTGTTACACTCTTTGCAAGATTTCTCGGCTTATCCACATCCAATCCCTTGGCAACAGATACATAATAGCCAAGCAGCTGCAATGGAATCACAGCCAGACTTCCGATGAAATACTCATCCACCTTTGGCACATACACCGTGAAGTTCACTTGATCTTCAATCTCGTACTCGCCATAAGTAGTCAGCCCCATCATATAGGCTCCACGGCTCTTGCACTCCAGCATATTGCTTACAGTCTTCTCATACAGTTCACTCTGAGTTAGCACACCGATGACCAGTGTTCCCTGCTCAATCAGGCTGATGGTGCCGTGCTTCAGCTCACCTGCTGCGTATGCCTCGGAGTGGATATAGCTGATTTCTTTCAGCTTCAAGCTGCCTTCCAGGCTGACTGCATAGTCGATACCACGACCAACAAAGAACACATCATGAGCGTTGGCGTACTTTGCCGCGAACCACTGGATACGCTCTTTGTCTTCCAGAATCTTCTGTATCTTCTCCGGGATAGTCTGCAGTTCAGAAATATAATAGCTGTACTGCTCATCCGTGATTTTGCCTCTGAGCTTCGCAAACTGCACTGCCAGGCAGTACATAGCGGCAAGCTGTGCACTGTATGCCTTTGTCGTAGCAACAGAGATTTCCGGTCCAGCAAGTGTGTAGAACACTTTATCAGCTTCACGCGCGATGCTGCTGCCCACCACATTAACGATTGCCATTGTGGTGATGCCCTTTTCTTTTGCAAGACGCAATGCTGCCAGTGTATCCGCTGTCTCACCAGACTGGCTAACAACGATCACCAGTGCCTTCTGATTGAGCGGCATCTTACGGTAGCGGAACTCAGATGCAAGTTCCACACGCACCGGGATGTCTGCCATATCTTCCAGCAAATACTGAGCAGCCATGCCCACATGCCATGCAGAACCACAAGCAACAATATAAATCTGCTCGAAATTCTTAATCTCATCTTCGGTAATCTCCACGCTGGACAGATCGATAACTCCGTTCTTGATTACGGAATTAAGAGTATCCTGGACAGCTTTCGGCTGCTCATGGATCTCTTTCATCATGAAATGCTCAAAGCCGCCCTTTTCAGCCGCTTCTGCATCCCACTTGATCTCGGTGGTCTGCTTCTCGATCTCATCGCCGTTCAAGTCATAGAAATGAGCCTCACCTGGAGTCAACTTTGCAAATTCAAGATTTCCAATGTAATACACATTGCGAGTGTATTTCAGAATTGCAGGGACATCCGAAGCCACATAGGTTTCTCCGTCTGCAATGCCGATGATCATCGGGCTATCCTTACGTGCCACCCAGATTTCACCTGGATAGTCACGGAACATCAGCTCAAGAGCGTAAGAACCACGAACACGGACCATCGTCTTAGCAATGGCATCAATAGGACCGAGGTTGTACTTTTTATAATAATAGTCCACCAGCTTGATGACCACTTCGGTATCCGTCTGGCTGTAGAATGTATAGCCGTGCTTCAGCAGCTTTTCTTTCAGTTCAGTATAGTTCTCGATGATACCGTTATGTACGCCAACGACCTCAGACTCGACTGGACCAGAACCAGATCTAGTGCAGTTACCAGAAACATGCGGATGCGCATTGCTCTGGCTCGGCTCACCATGTGTTGCCCAGCGGGTATGACCAATACCGCAAGTTCCTTTTAGTGCATTACCGTTATCCGTTTTCTCCATTAAATTGGATAGACGACCTTTTGCCTTCACGACCTCTGCCAGATTTTCTCCGTCACGGACAGCCAGTCCAGATGAGTCATATCCTCTATATTCCAGTTTAAACAGACCATCCAGCAAGATTGGTGCTGCCTGTCGTTTTCCTGTAAAACCAACAATTCCACACATAGATTTATCCTCCAAATTTTGTACTAAAACACACCCCAAATTTGTATTATGATTAGATTTTGTATCCTTTTTCGCAGATTACATTGACCACTTCATCAACATACTTCTGGCAGGTATCATGGTCAGGGGCTTCTACCATCACGCGGACAAGGGGTTCTGTGCCGGACTCCCGCACCAGAATACGACCGATATCACCCAGTGCTTCTGCAACAGCCTTGACTGCCTCCTGTACCGCCGGGTCGTTCTGTGCAGCTTTCTTGTCGGTCACACGGACATTCTTCAGCACCTGCGGATAGATTTTCAGAGGCTCAGCCAACTTGCTCATGGGCATCTTCTTGGCCAGCATAACTTCCATCATCTTCAGGCTAGTCAGGATGCCATCACCGGTGCTTGCGTACTTGGAGAAAATGATATGACCACTCTGCTCACCGCCAATACGGCAGCCGTTCTTTGCCATGTGCTCATAGACGTACTTGTCGCCCACAGCGGTCTTAGCATAACCAATGCCCTGCTCATCGAAAGCCTTGTACAGACCAAAGTTGGACATGACAGTCGTGACCACGGTGTTGTTCATCAGCTCGCCGTGCTCCTTCATGTAGCAGCCGTAGATGTACAGGATATGGTCGCCAGTGATAACATTACCCTTCTCGTCCACACACAGGCAGCGGTCAGCATCGCCATCGAAAGCAAACCCAACATCCAGCCCATTCTCCACCACAAACCTTTGCAGCCCCTCAATATGGGTAGAACCAGCGTTATTGTTGATGTTCAGGCCGTTTGGCTTATTATTGATGACGTAGGTATCTGCGCCCAGAGCATCAAACACACTCTTTGCAATATTCCAGCTAGAACCGTTGGCGCAATCCAGACCGACCTTAACGCCCTTGAAGGAGTAGATACCCAGAGAGATCAGGTAGCCCATGTAACGATTGCGTCCTGCCACATAGTCCACAGTGCAGCCGATGTGCTCACGCTGGACAAAGGGCAGCTCCGGCCAATCCTTATCGAACACATGGAGCTTGCCATCGATGTAGTCCTCTACCAGCAGCAGAGTCTCCTCGGGCATTTTCTCACCGTAGCAGTCAATCAGCTTGATGCCATTATCGTAGTAGGGGTTATGGCTTGCGGAGATCATGATGCCGCAGTCGAAGTCGTCCACGCGAGCGATATAAGCCACAGACGGCGTAGTAGTGACGTGCAGCAGCCCCGTATACCCTGCAATGACGTTTTTTCTAAGTGTTGGATTGTTGAATCGAACCCTGTCGGTGCATGAATTTTGTTAAAACTGTATATATTACCCAGTCCTTTTCTCGCCATTCATTGTTCATTATGAACAAATCATTCACTCCAACCACTCAAAACATGTAATTATCATCACCATCCATGCTCTACTCAACAGCTGTTTTATGAAGTAGAAATCATC
>JGI24709J26583_10004093_pt1 | contig 11166 bp, 11 predicted proteins | sample BioPla2DNA1_FD_26583 | JGI IMG/M metagenome (IMG submission 26583) | reverse complement strand
CTATTTAATTAAAGTTAAGAAATTATCACCATTAAATGTTATCTTAATTTTATTTGTAGTTGCATTTGTATTAGGTGCATTAGGTTGGATGGTATAATCTAACTTAAGGATTAAAAATGAAAGAGCATAGAAATATGCTCTTTTTTGTTACTGGGTAATTAAAATTTAATAAAATTAAAAGCTTTTATTTGTTATTTAGATATTGATTAATTATCTCAATTGCAGGATGATAAACATATTTTTTCTCTCCTGAATAAAGTATTACTTCTCCTTTAGAAAATGGTAAGAAAGATTTTTTGCGAATTGATTTAATATTTTTATATTGAACTGCTTTTCCTTCAATGATACATCTAGAGTCATTATGATACAACCTCATAGAATGATATGCGTATCTTGTTAAACTCAATCCTGAGATAAAAAGAGCAATAGATATTGAAATTAAAATCGTGTTACTTTCTTTAAATCCAATATAAATACAAAAAGCAGTAAAGATTAATAGTGCAATCAGCCAATGAAAAATCTTATTAAAAAAACTTGTACACTGGTATTGTTCAATGTTTAATTCTTCTAATGCTTTCTTTTCTTTTCTTATTCGTGATTCATCATAGTAGACAAATCCGACTGCCATAAATATACCTACAAATATTTCCATAAAACTCACTTCCCAATGTTAATTATACCTTATATATGTTAAAATATAAACAGAAAAGGTGACTAATATGGAAAAGAAGATTGAATATGTAGATATAGCAGAATTAAAGCCAGAAGGTAAATTAATTAAAGCCATAGGGTTTAAATCTAAACTATCAGAAACTATAGCTCTAATGGTAGGGATAGCTTTATGTGCTACTTTAAATATTTATGCGATTATTTTAGGTTTGTTTTTTATTGTATTAAGCGTTGTTGTTATGGTGCTTGTTAAAGATTATAAAACAATAGATATTTATGAAAAAGGAGTTATTATCTATAATTCTAATGATGTTACTAAAGCTGCTTATATTCCTTATAAGGATTTACAAGAATGGGGAGGCAAGTATTCAGAATATGGAAGTTCTGAAGCAATAATGTTCAAATTAAAAGATGGAGAAACAATTTATAAGAATACTTTTTTGGCTAATCGTGCTTATATTTATTTAAATAGATTGCTTAGTGAAAAAGAAAGCAAAGCAATAGCAGCAGAAAAAAGAAAAAACCAACCTCTTACGCATCCAATAATTGAAAAACTAAAAAAGAAACTAATGAAGAAAGATTAAAAAAACCACTTTGAAGTGGTTTTTGTTTTAGATTGTTTTAATGATTTCTATTAGTTTTTCTTTTGTTTGAACTGTTAGTGTATCAGTGAACATTTCATATGTTAAATAAGGGAAGTCAATAGGTAACACATATGGACCATATCCATTTGAATAAGATACTAACATTGTTTTAGAAAGATCTAACGGACTCATATAAGCTGAGAATATTTCATTAGGGAAGAAAACGATTTTAACTGCCCCTAAATTCCAGCTAGACAAGTTAGCTTTTTTGATAATCTTTTTTGTCTGTTCTAGTTTTTGTCTCATGATTTGACCATGTTTAATGGTTTCAAGTTCTCTTGTAGTTAAATTAGCACGTATATTAGTTAAGTCAATAGGATTGAACTGGTGGTCTAAATCTACTTCAACTTCATTATACTCAAGTTTTAAAGGATGCTTTGGTAAATTCCTAGCAGCTAAAACTTTTACTTCATTAAACAGTCTTTCTGCCAACTCGACCATATGTTCATAAGCTTGACCATTTCTAACAAATCTAGAAGAAATGTCTCCTGAAGCTCCCATTATAAAACTGTTATCGCAATTCTTATCTTCTTGTTCCATAAGTTTTAAAACATAACCTGGATATTCAGCTGAGAAAAATGGAACATCAGCATGTAAAATAGTAGGATGACAATTGTTGATGACAATTCTTAAAAATGGAACATTTTCATTTTTATAGAAAGTAATTAGACTCAAATATTCTAAATTTGATTCATAACCTGAGATTCTAGATTTACCAACAGCATTTGTGTGCATGTTTGTATAAGTACATAGTACTTTGCCAACATCTTGATATTGCATACTAACAATACCTTCGACTAATATTTCCATTAAATAATCGGTGTATTTTTTATTTTCAACACTATTAGCATAATGGGTATGAGTAGCAGAAGTAATCAGATTGATGTTTTTATTGTTTAGTTTTTCTCTAACGGTGTTTTGAAGTTGTAAACGAAACTCTCTATCAATAGCCAAAACATCGACAGAAATATGGATTAACCAGTTTTTGTCATCTTTAAAACCAATAACTCTAGCAAAAAGATGATCTTTATAATCGGATAATTCTCTTGTTTGAGATAAGTGACCGCATTGGGTAGTTGGAAATGGTGACTCAATATTAATTTTTTTAAAACTATAGTACATATTATTTTCCTTTCAAATTTATAAATAAATTATATCACAATTTAATTGGTATCTTAATAAGTAGAGTATGTATTTAGATTGCATTTAAGATTGTTTAAAATAAATAAGACAGTCCCTAAAACTGTTAAGAAAACATAAATTGATAGATTCTTATTAGATGTAAATAAAAAGAGTGTATTAACACTCTAGATGAAAAATCTTTTATTCAGGTAATTTTTTAAGGGTTTTATTATTCCTGCTACAATCAAGAATAGTCCAAAGATTGTGCAACAGCTTACAACATATAGTGACCAAACAAACATTTTAGAATTGAAAGTTAAGTGTTGGAAAAACTCAATTAGCATACTTGACAAACCAATAATTATAATTATTCCTCCAGCGACAAAGTAGCCACCTTTACTGACATATTTGATTAGGATAATTGCTAGTACAGCATTAAAACAAATGATAATAGTTAAAGGTAAAGCAAAAGATAAAAACCAGTTTCCACCTGTTTTAAGGTTTACATATAAAAGAAATAGAGCGATGGCGATATGATTTATAATAGTTGAAATTATTGGATTATATTTTTTAAACCATAAAGGTAAGATGAAAAAACAATAGAGTAGTCCAATAGATAAAATAGCATACCCACCCCATCTAATCTCTTCGTATAACTGGTAACACAAGATTAAAATTATTGAAGTAGCAAGTAGCGAAAGCATCGTTAATATTGAAGCAAGTGATCGATTATCGTGATATTTATTTGGCATAGTTTCAGGATACTTTTTTTCTTTATTAACAGCTATATGTTCTTGGTTGTAGTAAACTTTTGTATGACATAAAGGACAAACATTTAAGTCATCACTTAATTTAACTCCGCATTTGACACAATACATTTTTAATTACCCCCTAATTACTTTCAATGGTTACAGGTAAACCCAATTCTACAAGTTTAGAAAAGAAGATTCTTTCCAACTCTGATTCAACAATATTACGATTAATATTGATATAAGTATGATTCTTATAAGAAGAAACTGAACAATTGTTAATGTTATTTTTTTGTGGAGAAATGATAAATTCAATTCGCTCAACAAAAGGGTCCATTTCTTCTGGCAGTTTAATTACTCCAAGATTGGAAATATTTAAACTAGATGTCAGTACTCCCGAATGATGATAAACAGTTCCAAGTACAAATCTTTTTATTGGTAAAGGAGCGATTTGTAATAATAAATTTTTTTGTGGATTAACATTTGAAGCAATTCTGCTGGCCATATTTTGTGGTGTTATTTCATAATCAAATTGACTGGTAATAGATTTACACAAATCAGTTAAAGAATACTCTCCTTTTTTGGGATTGACCCCAACATTAACTGGTAAAACAAAATTGCGAACGGTTTTACTACCATAGAGTCTTCTTAAATTAACAGGAATAGTTATTTTAACGTGTTTTTGCAAGTGATGTAATCGACTTTGTTTTTGCATTTCAATGAGACTTTCAATCATTACAGCTGTTAAGAAAACAGTAATAGTACAATTGTAATCTTTAGATAATTGTTTTAATTTGTCTGTTTCAACTACCCCAGTAATAAGAGTAAAACAATCATTTTTACTTTTTGTACCCTTTAATTGAAACGACTTAGCTTCTTTTCTACTAGTTGGATAGTTATTGGTATATTTATAAAAACTATCTTCCAGTTCTTCTTCACTGACAGGTTCATCATGGTTAACAACAAAAGGGCTTTTGCCAATTTCAATATCAAATTGAATTTCTAAATATCTAGCCAGCAGTGAGCAGAAATAAACATTTCCTCCAGTTCCATCGGTTATACCGTGGAAAAATTCTACTGCTATTCTATTTTTATAATAAAGAATTCTGATACAACTCTTTTTTAATTCTTTAGAAGACATGAAGGTCAATGGATAAGCAAAGTCAGTCATGACTTTAGGGGTCTCTTCCATTTCCTGTAAATAAGACCAGAAAAACCCATCATACAAACCAACATAAAAAGATGGAAAGCGCAGTTTTAAATCATCAACTGCTTTCTGCAAAGTAAAAGGATCGACTTCGTGATTAATAGTCGCTTCGATTCTAAAAGCATTGCTCCAGTTTTTGTTCATAACTGCTGGAAAAATTAAGGCAGCAGTATCTAATCTATACCATTTTTTATTCATAGTTTTCTCTAAAAAAATTCGTACCTATATTATAGGATTTAATTTGAAAAAAAGAAAGGAAATAGCTGCTTCCATTATCTTTTCACTGTCTATATTATAATTTAAGATAAAAATCTAAAAAAATCAATCGTAGATTGAAAAAATGGGTTATACTAATAATTGGAAAAGATGTTAATAGTTTAAAATATTACTAGGAGGCTAGAGTATGAAAAGTAAAAGATTAGGGCTTAAAGTTATTTGTTTATTTTTACTTGCTTTAAATTATAGCGGAATATTTAATTATGATTTTTCAAATAAATGGGTATTTTTGTATGATAATACAGTATATATTACTTTTGCCTTTGGATTATTAGGCGTGTGCATATTAGGTATGGGACTTGATAAAGAAAGAGATAAATGGTTCTTGTTAACAGGGTTAATTGCTAGTTTACCACTTGTCTTTTTCACTGCTGTATATACAGTAAATACCTTTAGACATGGATTATCGACTGTTTTGTTTTTGTCGACTATTGTCTGGATGCTACTATTTATATACTTATATAAAAATAATCAGGAAATAATTAATACTTAACAAAGAAGCCAACAATTTAAATTATTGGCTTTAATTTTTGTCATTTAATAAATTTAAGTCAAAAACATTGACATCATTTGGCAAATGGAATATATATTATTCGAGTGTAATATAGAAAAACTATTTAAACTAAAACATTTAAGTTGGAGGATTAAGCATGAATATTCTTATAATAAATGGAAGTCCTAAAGCAGAGCGCAGTAACACACTTAAACTCACCAATGCATTTGTTGAAGGGATTAATGATGGAAGCAAAGATGATAAAGTTAATATTGAAAGACTTAATATTTCACAACTTAACATTAGTTCATGTTTAGGTTGTTTTGCTTGTTGGAAACAAACTTCTGGCAAATGCGTCATTCAGGATGATATGGCAAAAGTCATCGAAAAGTTATTATGGGCCAACATCACTATTTGGAGTTTTCCTTTGTATTATTTTAATATACCAGGAAAATTAAAAACCTTAATAGATCGACAACTTCCAATGACTTTACCTTTTATGTCATCTGAAGCTGAAGCTGGTGGACATCCTTCAAGATATGATATGAGTGAAAAGAAAACAGTTTTGATTTCTACTTGTGGATTTTATACAGCAAAATCAAATTATGATAGTGTAATAGCACAGTTTGATAAGATGTATGGAAAAGAGAAATTTACAACTATATTTTGTGGCCAAGGCGAACTATTTAGAGTGCCAGAATTATCAAAGCGCACTGATGAATATCTTAATGTTGTCAGACAGGCTGGTCAGGAATATATCTCAGGTGGAATAAAAGAAAATACAAAAATGAAACTACAAGAACTGTTATATCCAAGAGATGTATTTGAGCGTATGGCTGATGCCAGCTGGGGAATATCAAAAACGGGTGAAAAGGAAGATTTTTCTCTTACTTTTACCAAACAGATGGCAGCTCTATATAACCCAGCATCATACAAGGGAAAAGATGTTGTTTTTGATATTAATTATACCGACATTGGAAAACGCTATCGTATTGTCTTGGGAAAAACAAAAAGCCATGTTCTAGAAGAATTTGAAGGACCGCCAATAACGGTTATTCATACCCCTTTTAGCATTTGGCAATCTATTGCTGCTGGAGAAATTTCAGGACCTGCTGCTTTAATGGAACATAAATACTATATTGAAGGCGATTTCGATTTGATGCTTAAGTGGGATGAGTATTTTTCTTCGACACAAAGTAAAAGTGTAAGTGATAATGAAAATAGTACAACGCCTAAAGCAAAAACAAATATGCAATACCTTTTAATTCCTTGGATTGTATTTTGTATAGCTGTAAATATCAATACTTTTTGGGGAAGTATAATCAGCATACTTGTAGCTGCTTTTGTCCCACTAGTTTTTTATAAAAATAAAAAAACCATCTATGATGTAATAACGATTGTTATGATAAATGTTTTTTCAATATTGTTAATTATTAATTTATCACCAGAAATTATTATTCCTATATCAAATGTTTCTTTTGGTTTAATGTGGATTGTTTCGCTGTTTTTAAAAATACCACTTACAGCTGAATATTCTATGAATGATTATGGTGGAGAAACAGCTTTAGAAAACCCTATGTTTATTCAAACAAATAGCATTATAACACTTGCTTGGGGCATCTTTTACTTAATTACACCTATCGTTACATATTTTATTGTACAAACATCATTAAAAAGCTATGTTGGAATTATCAATTCAATACTTCCAGCTTTAATGGGAATATTCACTATTTGGTTTCAAAAATGGTATCCTAAAAAAATAGCCCAAGGAAAATAAAACATAACAAAAAACCAACAACTTCAAATTGTTGGTTTTGTTTTCTTTTTATAGTCTTTATGTTGATCTTGCAAAATGTAGTCGTTCCAAAAATAATCGATATTTTTGGCTAGTTCAATAGCATCAGGAACATTTATGTAATCTTCTTCATTTATTTCTAAAACACAATCAACATCATATCCTTCTTTTTCATAATTATAGATTTTCCAAAGAATATTATTTAAAAGATAGAGATTTCTAGAAAAGTTTGTTCCATGTATGCCACCAGTTTCTTTTTCTCCCGAGCCAATACTGTCATTTAGATGCATGATGAAACGTTCACTTTTATAGTTGTCCATTGTCTGAAAAAAGGATTCTTCTTCATATTTAAAGGACATCGAACTCATCATTAAATGGCAAGTATCTAAAAGAGGGTAAACATATTTGTCTCCAATTCTATTTTTTAAGTATTTAATTATGTTTAATCCTTCCTTTGCTCCAATATGTAAATAACAGTTTTCAACATGTAAGATAATTTCTTTTTCTTTGATGATTTTACAAAAATCTTCTACATCAGGATTATTGAAAACATCAAACGAATGTCCTTCAGCATGGACAACTAATCCAGCATTAATTTCTTTACAAAAATCTAAAACTTTCCTACAGTAATCAGTATTTCTTTCTTTGGCGATATCGACAATATCACATCTTTTTATAGGATAGTGAACAGTAATGACGGGTTTATTTAATAAAGGGTATAAGTCAAAGTTGTCTCTTTCATCACCATACAGATGTATTTCATAAGCATCAATAATGTCATATTTGTTTTTGACAATTATTTGTTCTTTTTCCAAAGCAACTTTTAAGGCTTTTCTCATATTATTTCTCCTATCTATTATTAATATTATAACTCAATACTGACCTTTATTAAATATAAACAAGTGAAACAGGATAACTGTTTCATTATAATTAGTGTAAAAACAATAAAGCAGGATTAATAGAAAAAATAAAACGAAAAATAGAATCAAAGTAAGAAGATGTCTTGGTTCTTTTCCTACTTTTAATGATGAGCCTATTATTTCTTATAAAAGTAATGAAGTTTTATCTAATACCCCAATTATAAAAGTGACAAAAATGTTGGCTGTAATAGAGGAAGTTAAATTTATATGATTACATTTATATTAAAAAAAGATATCTTAGAGGATACAAACTGCTTTAAAGAAAAGAAAGAGTTAACAAGTACATTAAAAAATTGAATTTAAAATCAACTGTCTTAAATAGAAAAATGCTAGATTTTGATTCTATAAGAAACGTAATAGATAATTTAACAACCAAAGGAGATATGTATAAAACATTTATAAAGTTATTTTCTAATGAAATTTTAAATAAGTGAAGGATGAAAAGTCTATGAAATTAGAAAAACAAAAAACATTAGGTTGTATCAAAATTCTTGAGTTCTTAAGTAATTTAATTTATATTTCTTATTATTTCATATTCATTTTCTGGTTCGTTTTTGTAGTGCCATTTTATTTTGATTGATTCAATATTTGTACCAAATGTCCTTATTATTGAAAATTTATATTTATCACCATAAGCAACAAATTTAGGTAAATCATTTGCAGACATTAATTTTGAAGCATCCTCTGGGAAAGCTTGAATTTGAGTAATAATGGCATCTTTACCAGATAGATTTTCTATCAAATTAAAATATTTTCCTTCTTTTGTAATTTCGCTCCAAGGAGGAGGACTTTGACGTTGTTGTAACTCAAAGGCTTGTTGGCTAATTGTGTTTGCTTCTTTTGCTAATGTATTCGATTCTTCAGCTTTTTTATTCGCTACACGCGCTTCATGGGCAGACCACCAAGCAATAATGAGAGCAATAATCGATATAATCGTTGGCAAATATGGTTCCACTATTTGTAAATACGATAAAATTGTTTCTAAAGTCATAATAAACCTCCTAAATAAATATAAAATATGAATGAATTAATATTATAAGTGTTGTAAAGTCATTACATGTTCTGTAATTATTATATTAATAATCATTTAAATTTACTATCAAAGTTTAAATTTTTAAACTCATAAACAGTTCTAAAACAATATTGGTTAATTTAATTTTTGAAATAATAATGTTAATTTGTTATTGGAGCCGTAAAAAGCATTATTTTCATTTCTTATTATTATATTTGTTTCATCATAAAACAGTTGAATTTTATTATTCAAATCATTATATAAGATTTTTAGAAATTGATGGCAAGTTTTATTATTTAGGTATATTTATTAGCCCAACTAAAGAAATACAATGGAATAAACAATTGCTTCTGAAATTGGAAAATACCTACTAATAAAATAAAAAATGCCATTTGGCATTGCAGCCTGTTGACAAACGACAATTTGAAAAAGAATTGTCGTTTTTTAATATGTTAAAGTAAATATAAATGTGATAGAATAGATATGCAGACAAAAAAACTCTTTTTCAGCAAAAAAACAGTTTTGTCTGCTTTTTAATTTGCATGAAAAATGATAAAATAAAGGTGCTGAAGGAGAGTGAAACATATGACAATGAGAAGAAGCGTCATTAAAGATAATAGTATGATGCTAAGAAGTATAGAAGAAGTAGTTCCAAAAGACCACCTGGTAAGAAAATTAGAAAGGTCGATAGATTGGGACTTTATTTATGAAGAAGTGGAAGAGTTGTATGCCCCGATAGGCAGAAGAAGTATCGACCCAGTAGTACTATTCAAAATGATTTTCATCAANTATATGTTTGGTTATAATTCAATGAGAAGAACCTGTAGAGAAATAGAGGTAAACTTAGCATATCGCTGGTTTCTAGGGTTATCAATTGAAGACAAAGTTCCAGACTATTCAACTTGGAGTCAAAACTATATCAGAAGATATGGAGACAGTGAAGTTTTTGAAAATATATTTGATGAGATAATAAGACAAGCATATAGAAAAAGAATGATAAACTTGGAAACAGTGTATGGCGATTCAACCCATCAAAAAGCTTGTGCCAATAAAAGAAAGTCCTTAAATAAAGAAGTTGAGCTTACTAGAAAAGTATATGAAAACCAGTTATTGGAAGAAATAAATGAAGATAGAAAAGCTCATGGTAAAAAAGAATTTGAAAGTTTGGTTAAAAAAGAAATCGTTTTTGATGAAAATGGTCAAGAAGTCGAAGTAATAGAGAAAAAGAATATCAAAGAATCAAAAACAGACCCAGAAAGTGGTTTGTATCATAAGGGTGAAAGAGAGAAGATGTTTGCCTACAGTCATCAAACATTTTGTGATGATAATGGATTTGTGTTAACAACAATAACAGCACCTGGCAACGTACATGACTCAGTGAGTTTCTTTGAAGCTTATAATGTGTTAAGTGAAAAATATAAAGATGAAATTAAGAACATCTGTTTAGATGCAGGATATAATAACTCAGCAATATGTAAAATAATAATAGACAACAATCAAAAAATTATAGTTCCCTATCACAGACCGATGACTAAAAAAGGATATTTTAAGAAATATGAATATATCTATGATGAACAAGAAAACATTTATATTTGTCCGATGGGCTGTGTGCTGAAGTATAGTACAACTTCAAGAGATGGCTATCAAAGTTATAAAGCTGAAAGCTGTATAGGTTGCCCATTTAAAGATAGGTGTACTAAAACCGATAGAAAAATAATAACCAGACATATTTGGGAAAGTTATAAAGAACAGGCAAATCAATTTAGGAAAAGCCAGTTATGGAAACAGATATATCCGAGAAGGAAACAAACAATCGAAAGAGTGTTTGCGGACAATAAGGAAAATCATGGTTTGAGATTTACTAGAATAAAAGGACTTAAAAAGAANCAGCATCAAGCGCTGATGATTTTCTCATGTCATAACATGAAAAAGATGGCATTATTAGAGTATAGAAGGGACTATCAGTAGCCCTTCTTTTTGTCTTTTTCTTCTAAAAAATGGAAAATTATTATAAATCAAGTCCAAAAAAGAAAACAGACTTTTTAAAAAAGCCTGTTTGTCAACAATCTGAACTGAGCATAACAGCTCAGTTTTAATTTTCAAATTGTGAATTGTAAAGGGTGTAATATAAACCTTTATTAGTTAATAATTGTTGATGCTTTCCTTGTTCAATTATTTTTCCCTTTTTCATAACCAAGATAGTATCAGCATTTAAAATAGTTGATAAACGATGAGCAACAATCAGAGATGTTTTATCTTGCATTAAATTATCAAAAGCT